>ULYA01027178.1_pt1 | contig 29010 bp, 24 predicted proteins | sample 1961821 | NCBI WGS metagenome assembly ULYA01 (sample SAMEA4835853, study PRJEB28245) | human gut metagenome | biome: gut microbiome; material: fecal sample | place: Denmark | collected 2008 | reverse complement strand
TGATCTTCTTCCTCGTGGCGAAAACCTTGGAACAGGCAGGAGTGTTTAAGCTTATTCTTCATGCTGGGAACCGTCAGAGAAGATAGTATAAATCTGCTGCTGACGACCTCTTTCGAATGCATCGCAGTAAAAAAATGCTCTCTGCAGCAATCCTAACGATCTGCTGTAAAGAGCACTTTTTTAATCCTTTTTATCCTTTATCCAATTTTCAGGTTAATCGCCAAGTACATTTACGATTCTCACCGGTGTGCGGTAGTTCCATCTGGAAACCTTGATTCCGGTTCTCTCTGTGGAGGCATGTACGATCTGTCCGTTTCCGATGTAGAGAGCAACATGGTTGATCCTCTTTCCGGATCCGTAGCAGATAATATCGCCCGGGCGCATCTCGGAGCTGCTTACCTGGCGGCCCATACGAGACTGTCCGCCGGAAGAATGCGGAAGTTCCACTTCTGCTGCGTGACGCATTACATAGGAGGTAAATCCAGAACAGTCAACACCAGTATTCGGGTTTGTTCCGCCGTATTTGTAGCGGTTTCCTACGAACTGGAGCGCATATGTAACAATTTCGGAACGGAGATCATTCTCAACTTCGATAGCTGCCTCAAGTTCTGCCTCTGCCTCGTCGGCTTCTGCCTCAGCCGCTTCCTCCTCATCGGAGTCTGCCTCATCAGCATTTGCTTCTTCTTTATCTGTCGTCTCTTCAGAACTCTCTGTTTCTTCTGTCGCTGTCTGCTTGTCCTCTTCCAACAGGTTTCCGTTTTCATCGAGGTGGATGATTCTTACAACCATCTTGTCCTCTTTTACAGCTGCCGTTGTCTCGTCCGCGAAGGAAACGATCGGAAGGGCTGCCGTTAAGGCCATACATAAGCAGGTGATTTTTAAAGTTCTGAAAAGTTTTTTTGTCATTGATGTCCTCTTATCTTAAACTTTAATGATTTGTAATGTTTGTTACAAATATGTTAAATCTTGTTACGAACAAATTATATTTCTCACAGCCACTTTTGTCAATACATATGAAGGAATTCATAAACTCTTAATAATTTAGGCAAAAACCGCCAAAAATGTGGCAAAAATGCGGCGCTCCCCCGCAGAGAGCGCCGCACATGTTTACATAACTTATTTCAATTGTAACATCCTGTAATCTGTTGATTTTTTCAGTAAAATCAGGGTTTTTCGGACATTTTCGTCTTTAAATCCATGAACTGATCCGCCATTTTCTGTGCCCGTATCTGCAGCTCACATTCACGGCCGCCTGTTCATTTCTTCCTATTAACATCTGTTTTATTACCTGCCACGGAAGTTCTTAACAAGCCAATAAATAATAAGGCACATTAAGATCGGTCCGGAGAACCGGATCAGAAGATAGAACACGCCGCCCATAATGCTGAACACAACAGAGATCACAAGGAACAAGAGCACAACAAGGGCTAATTTCCAGTACCACTTATTCAGATCGAAATAATGGATATTCGGCGTGGAGCCGTTCTGATAACTTTCCTGGCTGTAAGTGCTTCTTCTGTCATCGCCCCGCGGGGACGCGTCCTCAAAACTTCCATAACCGTCTCCGGTCTCTCCCGCCGCCTCAGCGGAATCGATGATCGTTCGGGCCACGATATTCGGCTCGCCGATCTCCTCAATAATTTCATCCATGGTACGGCCTTTTCCCAACTCCTGGGAAAGATAATCCGCGTAATAATTCAGGTTGTCGCGGATGACCGACGCCGGAACCTCACCCGAGAGTGCTTCCTCCAGGCGTCTTAAAAATTCGTCCTTGTTCATGTAATTTTACTCCAGTTTTTCTTTAATGATGCCGCCGCGGTACACTGCCACGAGCTCCTTGAGGTCCGTGATCTTCGCCGCAAGCTCTTTTCCTGTATCCGTGTCCGCAACCATCACACGCTTTTTCATCTTCTCTACGATCATGACTTTCGGCGTGTTTTCATGGTTCCGGTCAAAAGGCTTGTGCTCCGCCAGGGCAAGGTGGTGGGAATTGAAGATCAGGGTGTAGCCCGCGATTCCCGTCTTCGGCTGGTAAGACTTGGAAAGACCGCCGTCAATAACGAAGAGCTTTCCATTTCCCTTGATCGGACTCTCGCCGTCCTTTAATTTAACCGGGACATGGCCGTTGATGATGTGGGAGCCTTCGATCGGAAGTCCGAATTCCTTGAGGATTTTATTACAGAATTCCTCTTTTTCGCACAGTTTATAATACGGGTTCATGTTTTCCTTCGCGGCTGCCTTGTCAGCGACAAAGTAGTTCTCGAAGGTCGCCATATTGTCCTTTCCGTATACCGGGGACTTCGGTCCGCACCATAAATACCACATAAAATCGCGGTACCAGTCCTTCGTCGGATCGTCATCCGGCAGGAAGTATGCCATCTTCACCACGTCCTCGAGATAGTCAAGCAGACGTTTTCCGGAGTAGATGATCCCCTTGAGCTTCAGTTCCTCGAAGGTTCCATCCTCTTTCATAGGGATGCAGCCGTGATATAAAAGGTTCGAGTTGCACCGCTTGTACATCGCGCCGTGGGAATACACAAAGCGGATATGGCGGTGAAGCGTCTCGCTGTGGCGGAAGGAAAGTGCCAGGCTGTTGATCAGCTCCTGCTCTTCCTTCGTGAGCTTTAACGGGTCCTTCGGGTCGATCGTCGGGAAGTTCATATCCATCATCTTGTAGTCTTTTCCGTGGATATTTACGGTTCCCTTCTCAAAATTGATATGCTCCAGATGGATCCGGTCATTGATCTGGTAATCCGGGTGGCGCTTCGTGATCTGGCCTTCCACCTTGAACTGGATCACTGTGATCGCCTTGTGCATCTTCGCCGCAAGTCCCGGGTCTACCGCATCATAGATATTTTCATCCAGAATCTTCGGAAGGAACCGCTCACACGGGTCATCCCGGTAGACCTTCGCCGCAAACATGGACAGCGGGCGGAGATTAATTCCGTAACCGTCCTCAAGAACGTCGAATCCGTTGTAGCGGATCGCGATCCGGAGCACATTGCAGATGCATGCCAGATTGCCTGTGGCCGCGCCCATCCAGGAGATATCGTGGTTACCCCACTGGATATCTACATCGTGGAAGTGCATGAGCTCGTCCATGATAATGTCCGCACGCGGTCCACGGTCGAAGATATCACCGATGATATGCAGGCTGTCCACGGTCAGGTTCTGGATCAGATTGCAGAGTGCCATGATGAACTGGTCACCCATCTCGATGTCGATGATGGAGTGGATGATTTCATCATAATAAACTTTCTTGTTGTCATCGTTGTAGTCCACATGAAGGAGCTCGTCGATGATATATGCGAATGCCGGGGGCATTTTTTTTCGCACTTTCGATCTTGTAAATTTTGAGGATACTTCCTTACAGATGCGTACCAGGCGGTAGATCGTAATTCTCTGCCAATCTTCTGTAAATTTCCCCTCTTTCTGGATCCGGCGGATGTTCCGTTCCGGATAGTAGATCAGATTCGCTAAAGCGATCTCCTCCTCGTCTGAGATCACGTAGCCGAAGGTCTCCGATATTTTTTCACGGATGATACCGGATGCGCTGCGGAGCAGATGAATGAACGCTTCATATTCGCCGTGCAGATCGCTGAAGAAATACTCGGTTCCCTTCGGAAGTCCGCGGATCGCCATCAGGTTGATGATCTCACTGGATGCCGCTTTCACTGTCGGATACTCTTTTGCAAGCAGCTTCAGGTAGTCCAAATCTCTCATTGTCTCTGTTTTCCTCCCTGCGTTTTCCGGGCGCGTAAATTTTCTCCTGCCGTTCCTGGTCCCGTTTTCCCCGCATTTTTGCTGAGTTTTTCGCGGGATCCTTCCGCTTTGCCGGTTAAAAATTTAACCGCCTGGGAATTGCTTTTCCATTTATTTTATAGTAACATATTCATATTCAAAACTCAACAAAAGAATGGATGACACCGGGGACCGGACCTTCACTTTGGTTACTGTTCACGCTTTGCGCAAACAGTAACTGATTTTGCCGATGCTTCGCATTCCGAATCGGCAAAATCCACTACCACCACTGTATTGTACGGAATTTTCAATTCAGAAAATTCCTACCCGTGTACAGTAACCCACTTTGGATTGCCCCGGAAGCAGATTCTGCGCAGTCAATGTACTCTTCAGAAGGGAGATTTTTCTTATGAACAGCGAACTTCTCTACGTTTTTGGGACCGGAAACGCGACGGTCACAAATCTTTACAATACATGCTTCGCCCTCAGAGACGGGGATGAATATTTCATGGTGGACGCCGGCGGCGGAAACGGGATCTTAAAGATCCTGGACAACATGCAGGTTCCGTTAGAGCACATCCACCACATTTTTGTGACCCACGCCCACACGGACCATGTTTTAGGCATCGTCTGGATGGTCCGCATGATCGCCACAAAGATGAAAAAGGACCAGTATGTCGGAGATGCCTATATCTACTGCCATTCAGAACTTATCGAGACGATCAGGACGCTCTGCCGCCTGACGATCCAGGATAAATTTTACAACATGATCGGCAACCGGATCCATTTAGAGGAAGTGAAGGACGGCGAGACCCGCCATATTTTAAGCTACGACGTGACATTCTTCGATATCCACTCCACGAAGTTAAAACAGTTCGGATTCACGCTGACATTAAATAATGGAAGAAAGCTCACCTGCGCCGGGGATGAACCGTACAATCCGGTCTGTGAGAAGTATGTCCGCGGAAGCGACTGGCTCCTCCACGAGGCGTTCTGTCTCTATGCGGAGCGGGATATCTGGAAGCCGTACGAGAAGCACCACAGCACCGTGAAGGATGCCTGTGAACTGGCGGAGTCCCTGGGGATCCCGAACCTCGTACTCTGGCACACGGAGGACAGCAATGTTGCCGGTCGGGAACGGCTTTATAAGAGTGAGGGAAAACGCTATTACAGCGGAAATATTTATGTGCCGGATGATGAGAGCTTAATCGCATTATAGTGAGGCTGATCGCAGTATGGCACTCTGTTCTCCGTCGTCTTTTGTCTGTCTGGGCATTTTGCCGGTTCGGCAATTCGTTAAATTGGTCTGTCCTCTTGCGCAGACTGGATTTTAGGTTATATTTGTCCTGATTTAGGAGGAAAAGGTTATGTCTATTAAACCGTGGATCTGCAACGGATCCAGGACGATCATAAAGGACCGCTGGATCGATCTTCACGCCGATGACTGCGCACTGCCGGATGGCACGAAGATCTCTCCGTTTTATGTAAATGATGTGCCGGATTTTGTTGTCGTGGTCGCCGTCACCGTTGACGGGGACTTCGTTTTCGTGCGCCAGTACCGCCATGGAACGAGACAGATCCTTTTAGAACTTCCGGCGGGCTGCATGGAGCCGACAGATTCCGATCCGGGTGCCGGGGCCGCGAGAGAGCTTTTCGAGGAGACCGGGTACGCCGGAAGCGAGCCCGTATTTCTCTGTAAGGTCGCGCCGAATGCGGCCTGTATCAGCAACTTCGCCCACTGTTACCTGATCAGGGACTGCAAAAAAGTCAGCAGCCAGCATCTGGACGCCACCGAGGACCTGGAGATCGTTGTGATGTCTGCCGAGGAGACGAAAAAGCTTATGGCGGAAGGCGGGCTCGTGCAGGCGGTGCATGTGGCGGCGATGTATTATGCGGAAAAAATTTTAAATAAGTAGATCTCTCCACTGCTATTTATTTTTGCTGGCTGGCATTTTCCAGGGCTAAGCACAGCAGTAACGCAGCATTGTCAATCAAGCTCTATTGATCATTAATGATTTTGTTACAGTTCAGCCATTACATCTTCTTGTTTTCATATTCATGAAAACAAGAAGCTTGGTGGTTCCACCATATGCTGATTTGGATGAAAAAGTGCTTATGCAAGCAAGCTTGCAACACACTTTCTCATTCAAACCAGCGCATGGCTGAACTGTAACATGATTTTCTATCCAGCCATACTTTCATTTTCTATTGCTTTTACAGTTAAACGGATGATACTTTATGGCTGGTATTTGTTTGAAAAGGATACGCATTATGAATAAACGTGAAATTTCAGAAATTAAGAAACAGTTTAAGAAGGACAACAACGCCATCACCCGCATCTGCGGATGTTATGTCGATGCGGAAAAGCAGATCAAGACGACCCTGAAGGAGGCGTTCTTTGCCCTGTCCGAGGAGGAGATCTTCAAATATTATGAGATCTTCAAGAAATCCCTGTCCGGCGGAATCGGAAAGAATCTCCACAACCTGGAGTACTCGATCCACGACGAAGGTCCGGACAGCGCCCACGAGCTTCTCATGAAACTCCGCGATGAGAAGCTCGCCGACGATGAGACCGTGGATACCTTTTATAATAAGGTAATCGAAAATTACGAGTACGGCGAAAACTACTATATTATCCTGATCCACAGCGCCTACGATGTGCCGGGAAAAGCGTCCGACAATGAGGAAATGTTCGACGCATCCGAGGAAGTCTACAACCACGTCCTCTGCTGCATCTGCCCGGTAAAGCTTTCCGAGCCCGGTCTCTCCTACAATGAGGCGACCAACGCCATCGAGGAGCGCCCCCGGGACTGGTGGGTACAGACTCCGATGACTGGATTCCTGTTCCCGGCCTTCAACGACCGCAGCAGCGATATCCACGGTGTCCTGTATTTCTCCAGGAATCCGGAGGAGCTTCACTCCGAGTTCATTGACGCCTGCCTCGGCGCGCCGACACCGATCTCCTTCAAGTCCCAGAAAGAAGCGTTCCAGGAGATCCTGACGGATACTCTCGGCGAAGAGTGCGACTATGAGATTGTCCGCCAGATTCATGAGAATCTCACGGAGCTTGCGGAGGAACATAAAGAGGATGAGATTCCGTTAACGCTCACAAAGCCGGAAGTCAAAGATCTTTTGGAAAAGAGCGGCGTGGAGCCGGAGCGCCTGGAGCACTTCGATAAAGTCTACGAGGAAGCCGCCGGGGAGAACACCGCGATCCTCGTTCCGGCGATCACCGGAACCGGAAAATTTGCCGTGAAGACACCGGATGTGGATATTAAGGTCAACCCGGACCGTCTCGATCTCGTAGAAACCAAGTTCATCGGTGGACGCCGCTGCCTTGTAATTGCCGTTGAGGACAACGTGGAAGTCAACGGCATGCCGGTGAAGATGTGGGAGGAGCAGAAGGAGGTGCAGTAACATGGCACCATCCGCCCGTTTTACTGAAGATTTCGCATACGAGGTCCTGTCCGTAGTCGGGGAGATTCCCAAGGGAACCGTCGCCACCTACGGCCAGATCGCCCGCCTCATCGGCAGGGACAAAAACTCCCGCCTCGTGGCCCGGGTCCTCTCCCACGCCTCAGACTACGGAGATTTCCCCTGCCACCGCGTCGTAAATCACGCCGGCCGCCTCGTCCCCGGCTGGCCGGAACAGGCTTTTCTGCTGCGGCAGGAAGGCGTGGAGCTGAAGGACGCGATGCATGTGGACCTCAGGAAATATCAATGGGAATGCTGATTTGACAAATTTCTCCATTTTTGCTATAATTTCTTCGTAACAATTTTGTAATATTCGAAACAATTCCCGCAATATAACCGGGACATTCAACTGATATGAGGAAATTTTGCATGATAACATTACAGAATCTGATTCCTGACTTTTCAAAAAAGCTTCTTTTAAAAGCGGCTGCCGCCGCATCTGTCCTGTTCCTTTCCGTTACACTCTCGGCTATTCCGTCTTTCGCTGCATCCGCCTATGACAATCTCGCCGTGGCAAATGTGACAAGTGAACCGTTAAATATGCGGACGAAGCCATCTACCGCGGGTGAGATCGTCGGGAAGTGCTACCGCGGGGCGGGCGGAACTGTGCTGGAGAGAAAAGATGGCTGGACAAAAGTCCGTTCCGGAAAAATTGAGGGATGGATGAGTGACAAATATCTGCTCTTTGGGACAGATATCGAGCCATTGGCGAAGGAACTTGGTCTTCTATCCGCGAAGATCACCGCGACGACCTTGAACGTCCGCGAGATTCCGTCCACAGATTCCGCAATCTTAAAACAGGCGGCCGAAGGGGATTCCTTCCCTGTCTTAAGTGAATCCGACGGCTGGACAAAGGTCCAGCTCTCCGCCGACACAAACGGCTATATTTCCAGTAAATATGCCTCCATCGGCCCGGTTCCTGCTGCCGCTGTTGACGCAAAGGAAGAGTCCGCGGCGCTGAGCGCATCCGGAAACGGAACCTCTGCGGCACCGTCCTATGTAATCTCCGCCACCGAAGATGAGATCTACCTGATGGCAGCCTGCGTGGCCATGGAGGCCGGTGACGATTCCTATGAAGATAAGCTCGCTGTAGCAAGCTGTATTGTAAACCGTGTAAAATCCGGAAAATGGGGCAAAACGATCTCCGACGTGATCTACGCCGACGGCCAGTTCCCCGGCGCGTCCTCCGGCCTGTTGGACAAATACCTGGCAAAGGGTCCGTCCAAGTCCTGCATCAAAGCCGCCAAAGATGCTCTGTCAGGTTCCAACAATATCGGCGACTATCTCTACTTCAAATCCGCCAAACACGCCTCAACAGGCAGCTACTCTTCCTACAAGATCGTTGGCGGGAACTGTTTCTACAAAAAATAATATTTTATCTGCAAGACCTGCCATCGGCAGCTTCTTTCAGATGCATTGCAGCAAAAAAACAGGGAAAGCCTACCTTCTCCGAAGGTGCTTTCCCTGTTTCCGTACACATACCCCATTTCCTTTAATAACGCTTCAACTAAAAATGCTCTTCTTAAAAATCAACACCACTCTCCTACACTTCTGTTACAAGCCATTTCTTAACCCCGTCTGTACTGAATCCAACGATTTCGGCAATCTCTTCAACCGAAATTCCCTTTTCGCTCATTCGAACCGCCGTATCCTTAGCTTGGCTTTCACGCCCTTCTTCGCGCCCTTCTTCACGTCCTTCCGCATAGCTTTCATTCCTCAGATCTTCCATCGCCTTACATATTTCTCTCACTCCTCTCTATTCTTCGATCTCCCTGCATCTCACCGCCGCCCGCGCTTTCCCCTTATTCGTGCAGGTAAACAGCGTCAGATCCCAGTCTCCGTCCTCCATCTTTTCGATGTCATAGCCGCCGACCGTCTCAATTTCCGTCACTTCATAGGAAAACACATTTCCATCCGCATCCGTAAACACCACGGAATCACCTGGATTCAGGCGCTTGATGCCGGAAAAATGGGTGCTGTAATTGTGTCCGGCGATGATCATATTCTTTAAGTACGCAGAACCACTGTAGCGACACGGTGCTTTTTTGAGCTTTGCGTCGCTCCACTCGCTGATAACCGGAAGCTTGAGCCCCAGCGCCGGAATCTCGATCATCCCCACACATTCCTGTCCGTTTACCTCCACAGTCGGCATTTCCATCTCTGGATTCTTCTTATATTCCGGCACCAGTTCCTTTTTCTCCGTCTCCAGCCGCTCCGGCAAATCGGCTGTCAGTGACTCCATCCGGACCACCATCTCCTCTGATTCTGCTCCGGCCCGGTCTGATTCTCTTATATTATAAACAGTAAGAAGAAGAGCCGCCGCGATCAGCAGCAAACCCACGCCTGTTAAAAGCTTCCCTTTCATAGTCTTACTATCCCGTCCTCCATATTGCATATACTGTCTGCGTTCCTTTTCAATTGTATTGTTTTTCTGTTCTGCAAGAACTCTAAAAAAGGATGTACCTTGGCACATTCTCGCGCCTCGTGCGGTCACTTGCGACAATCTACATCTTCGCGCGAGTGCGCATCATTGGCACGTTAGTGCCTGGCAGAATTCATCCGTCTCGGAATCTCAATTTTTCTCAGTCCTTAAATATCTCCTTCAGCCTCTTCAGCAGCCCTTCCTCATCATTCTTCCCGATCACCATCGGTGCCCGCCTCCGCACATTCTCCGGCGCATTTCCCATCGCCGCGCCAAATCCTGCCGCATGCATTATGGAAAGGTCGCTCTCGCCGTCACCGAAGGCCGCTGCCTCTTCCGGGGAAATTCCGAGTTTTCCACAGAGCGTCTTCAAACCTTCCGACTTTTCCACGCCCGCTGCCGTGATCTCCAGATATTCCGGGTTGGAGGCCGCAGACTGGAGGTCGGAGAAATCTCTCGCCAGAACCGCCGCCAGCTTTGTCATCACGTCCGGATCTCCCATGAGGAGAAATTTATGAATTCCGCCTTCTGTTTCAAATGTATCTTTAATAGATCCAATTTCAGCCGGAAATCCCACGATTTTCTCTTCCCGCTGCTCTCTCCAATCGTCCCGGTCATCCACGATCCACTTCTTGCCGCCGAAGGTATTGCAGGCAACAGCCGGAAAATCCTTATCCAGCATCGCCTTCAGTTCCAGTGCCCGTTTTAACGGAATCATCTTACTGTAGATCTCATGTCCGTCGTTATCGAGGATCAGTCCACCGCAGAACGCAATGATCGGTGCATGGTTCCCCAGCATTCTCTTAATGACCCGCACGCCTTCCGGTGACCGCGCGGAAGTCAGGATAAACGGGATTCCCTTCTTCTCAAGATTCAGGATCATCTTCTTCGTCCCCTCCGTGATCTGTCCGTCCGACGTCAGCAGCGTGCCGTCGATATCACTGAATACGATTTTGCAAGTTTTTTCTTTTTCCATCTTTATCTCCATATTTTTGACGTTTATCCGTTGTATTTCCACACCAGTACGACCGCCTGACGCAGTCCGCAGCTTCTCGCAAATGCGCCTTCTCCTATCCCCGCTGCAAAATACTCCTCTCGTTCTCCCGCACTTTCCGTGCCAGCAGCGTATACTGTCTGATCTCTTCCTCTGTAAAATTTCCAAACTTCGCCTGATAGTAATCGTTCTCCGCCGCCTCAAGATCCGGGATCACAACCTCTGATGCCGGAAGAAGTTCCAGTCGGATCTTTCGTTCTGTTCCCCGCCTTCTCGGAAGCTCCGTTATCTCCACCATCTTTTTCGCGGACAACCGCTGGACCGCCACCGCAAGGTCTCCGCGGCTAAGATCCATAAGATCCGCAAGATTCTTTCTGCTCAGTTCATGGCTTGCATCCTTCAGATATAAAAGCAGAGAAAGTTCCTCCATTGTCATATCATGCTTCAATGCCGCCGACTCCAGATATCTCTCCAGAAGTTTCCGGTCCCGGTATTTATCCACAATGATCCCATCATCGGAGATCACCTCCTGCAGCGCACTGCTCCGCTCCTCTCCGAGCTTCCGGTTTCCGGGGATCGATGCCGGGAAAACAAATCCGTCCTTCGCTGCATCCACCAGAAAATGGTACACCTGAAGCCGGTTTTTCTCATAATCCTCTTCGTCCAGCACATGCTTATAAAAGTTGTTGTAGTACTCAAACATCATAAGCTTCATCTTCACAGTCTTCGTGATGCTGATCTTCTGGTTCACCAGCGAACCTTTTGTCTTTACATAATAATACACCGGTGTCCTCAGCGCATAGAATGTCTCTGCATAGCGGACATACTCCAAATTGAACATGAAATCCTCACACCAGCTGATCTCCGCATCCATCCGGATCCCGAAGCGGTTTACGAGATCGCGCCGGTACAGCTTATTCCACAGCACTCCATAGTAATAATCCGCCGGATTCTCCATCATAAAGGACGCGAATTCCTCCCGGTCGATCACGCAGTCTGACTCGATGTCCCCTTTTCTGGATACCATATCCCCAACGACGCGGTAAAAATCGGAGATCACCATATCACAGCCATGTTCCTCTGCCGCCCGGACCATAAGCTTTGTCGCATCCGGCGTCAGCCAGTCATCACTGTCCACAAACTGGAGATATGTTCCCTTTGCCCTTTCAATTCCCTGATTTCTCGTATCTGAAACCCCGGAATTTTCTTTGTGGATCACCACCACACGCTCATCCGTCTTCGCATACGCATCACAGATCGAGCCTGACATATCTCTGCTCCCATCATCTACGAGGATCAGTTCAAAATCTCTATATTCCTGTCCGAGAATACTGTCCACACAGCGGTTCAGGAATTTTTCCGCATTGTAGACAGGAACAATTATACTGACGGTCGGTTTCATTCTCCTCCTCCATTCTCTATGATAACCTGTTGGAATATCTCCTATGAAATAAATTTACTATACGATCTATCATATCACATTTTTCTCACAATACGCGATTTATTTTTTTAAATTCTCTTGACTTTTGAAAATCTGTGACTATAATAAAGGGCAGTTTTAAATATTCCTTGCGATGATGGGAACGCTCTTAACGAAGGTCTTTCAGAGAGCAGCTGGCTGGTGAAAAGCTGCAGACACCGCGTTACAGACAATCCTCCCGGAGCTAACCACTGAAAGTGTTCCAAGTAGGCTGGTTCGGTTTACACCCGTTAACGTGTTGCCTGTTAATTTTTCATATTTGAAAAACGACGGGATCGAGAGGCTGTTTTTTTGACAGCAATAAGAGTGGTACCGCAGAAGTTTCGCTTCTGTCTCTTAAAAAATAAGAGACAGGAGTTTTTTTTTGCCCCGAAAGTGTTGTCAGGCGGACAGACAGACCGCGTGCTTGCACGCAGAGCTGTCTGTACATCTGACAACCAAGCCAGCATGAGTAAGCAGGGCGAAAGCCCGGATTACGAATGCTGGCGGAGATTGCGGGAGCACGCAGTGCGGAGCAATCTCCTTTCGCACACCGTGCGGAGCAATCTCCTTTCGCGCACTTTGCCAACACCACCATCAATTCCTTAGTTTCTTATCTGCGAGGGGCAGTTAAGATATATACTTATAATCAATCTATTCTTAAAAGACTTTAGGAGGTCATTATGAAAAAAAGTGCAAAATTATTATCCGCCGTTATGGCAGGCGCTATGGTTCTTTCCATGGCAGGCTGCGGCTCTTCCAGCAATTCCACAGAGACAACTGCTGCTGCCGCTGAGACAACAGCCGCTGCCGCTGATTCTTCCGCTGCTGAGAGCAAGGAAGCGACTTCAAACACAGACGCAACCGTAATAAAGCTTGGTACGACCGTAAACGAGCAGGACAGCTTCCAGGTATGTGCAGAGAAATTCGCTGAGCTCGTAAAAGAGCGCACAAACGGTGCTTACGAGATCGAGATCCATCCGAACGGAGCGCTCGGTGACGAGCGTACCATGCTTGAGAGCATGCAGATGGGTACTCTTGATATGGGTATCATCACAAGCGGTCCGTTCGTAAACTTCTCCAGCGCTATGGGTGTTCTCGATATGCCGTTCCTGTTCGCAAACAACGAGGAAGCTTACAAAATCCTCGACGGTGAGATCGGTAAAGAGCTCCTTGGAACACTTGAGGATGCTGACTTAAAGGGTCTCGCATACGCAGAACGTGGTTTCCGTAACATCACAAACAGCAAGAAGCCGATCACAAACGCTGCTGACGTTGCAGGCTTAAAGCTCCGTGTCATGGAGAATGACGTTTACACAGCTACCTTCAAGGCTCTTGATGTAAACGCGGTTCCGATGGCATGGTCCGACGCTTTAACAGCTCTTCAGCAGGGCACCATCGATGGCGAGGAGAACCCGATCAATGTTATCTACTCCTACAAGCTCTGGGAGTCCCAGAAGTATGTAACCCTTGACCGTCATTCCTACTCCACAGCGATCATCACAATGAGCAACGACCTCTTCAAGTCCTTACCGGAAGATGTTCAGAAGATCTTCGAAGAATCCGCACAGGAAGCTGCTGAGTACGAGCGCCAGTGGGTTGCAGATCAGGAAGCTGACCAGCTCCAGGAGATCAAAGATCATGGTATGGAAGTCGTCGAGAACCCGGATGTAGACAGCTTCCGTGCAGCTGTTCAGAGCGTATATGACGCTTACCCGGATTACGCTGATTACATCAAAAGAATCCAGGACGCATTAAAGTAATTTCGCAACTGTTTGATTTTAAAGTTCGGTGCTAAAATCCGTTAACATTGCCCCGGCAATGGGATTTTTAAAGCAGGTTCTTCGGCTGCCCAGGGAAACCCGGGCAGCCGGAACCGCTACCACTGCTGTATTGTACGGAATTTTCAGTTCAGAAAATTCCTACTCGCGTATTGTAAATCAGAACCGCTTTAGCACTTTCCATGTAATTGTTTCGGTTTTCAAAGGAGGAAACACCGTTGGCTTTCGTTAAGGGATTTCACAAACTCAGCGATGTTCTGGACACCATCTGTTCCTACATCATCGTTGTCATGCTCGGCGCCATGGTCGTTATCACCGGCGCACAGATCGTCTGCCGTATGGCATTCACCGCACTCTCCTGGAGTGAGGAAGCGACCCGTTACCTTTTAGTCTGGTCATCATTTTTAGGCGCAAGCTGTGTATACAAGCACAGCGGCCATATCTCCATCACCTTCGTTCAGGATATGGTTCCGGCCGCATTAAGCAAAGTCTTAAAACTTCTCGTCCATGTGGTCTGCACAGTTCTTTTTGTTGTCGTGATCATCTATGGTATGAAATACTTCGGAAAACAGGGAAACCAGCTGTCCGCAGCGATGCGTCTTCCCATGAAATATATTTACCTCTGCATTCCGGTAGGATGCGGATTCATGCTCGTACACGCGGTTGACGCGGTTCTCGGACTTTTATTCGGAAAGGGGGAGGCATAACATGGCAGCATTATTATTCATTTCCTTTATCGTTCTGCTTCTGATCGGCGTTCCGGTCGCATTCGCGATCGCAGCGGCAGCTCTCCTCGTCCTCTTAAAAGGCGATGTAAAGCTCCTGATCCTCGTGCAGCGTATGTTCGCCAGCACCGACTCTTTCTCCCTGATCGCAGTCCCCTTCTTCATCTTTGCCGGCGACCTTCTCGCAAAGGGAAAAGTTTCCAAGGTGCTCGTTGAGTTCGCCGAGTCCTTACTTGGTATGTTAAAGGGTGGTCTTTCCATCGTATCCGTCCTCGCAGGCATGTTCTTCGCGGCGATCTCCGGTTCCGGTGCCGCCACAACAGCCGCTGTCGGTGCAACACTGATCCCGGAGTTAAAGAAACGTGGATACCGTGAAGATTCCGCCGCTGCCCTGATCGCAGCTGCCGGAACCATCGGTGTCGTTATCCCGCCGTCCGTTCCGATGGTATTATACGCCGTTATCTCTGAGGACAGCGTAAACACACTTTTCAAAAACGGATTTATCCCGGGAATTTTAATGGGCGTGATCCTCGTTGCGATCTCCCTCTATCAGGCACGCAAGTTCAACTACCCGAAGGGAAAAGCGTTCTCTGTAGGAAACGTGCTCCACACCTTCAAGGAAGCGATCTGGGGAATCTTAATGCCGCTGATCATCCTCGGCGGAATCTTCTCCGGTTACTTCACACCGTCTGAGGCGGCTGCCGTAGCGGTTATCTACGCGATCTTTGTTTCCTTCTTTATCTACCGCGACCTTGACTTCAAGGGTCTCATTGAGATCATGAAGGGAAGTGCAAAGACATCCGCTGTCATCATGATCATCATCGCATGCAGCGGTCCGTTCGGCTGGGTTCTCGCAAACTACAAGATCCCGGAGGCCATCGCAAGCGGAGTATTGGGAATCTCCACAAACAAGTATGTGATCATGTTCCTGATCTCCCTGATCATCCTGCTCGCCGGAGTCTTCATGGAGACCTCCTCCGCGATCATCATTCTTTCCCCGGTGTTCCTGCCGCTTGTCAAGGCCATGAGCATCAGCACCGTACATTTCGGGATCCTGTTCGTAGTTGGTATCGCCATCGGTATGATCACACCGCCGGTTGCCATCAACCTGTTCGTTGCTTCCGGTATCACGGGACTTCCGATCGAACGGATCTCCAAATCTGTTATCCCGTACCTGATCGGACTGATCATCGTATTCTTTATGATCGTATATGTTCCGCTTCTGATCCCGGGACTTATGTAATTGCAAAAAAGTCCGCCGAACCTTTTCACGATTCGGCGGACTTTCTATTTCCCCATTCACAAGCCGCTCTCTGCGGCTATATTTTTTGCAGGACCTGCGTCAGGAAATCACTCCGGACAAGTTTCCCGGAGAACTAAACTGCCTGCGCTTCCTCCAGTGTGGTCGTCTCGTACTTGTCGAGGATCACTCTCTGGATCATGTCCCGTGTTCCGGAATTGATCGGATGGGCGATATCGCGGTATTCGCCGTCAGCAGCTTTTCTGCTCGGCATCGCGATAAACAGGCCTTTCTCCCCTTCAATGACCTTGATATCGTGGATCACGAACTCGTTGTCCAGTGTGATGGACACGATCGCCTTCATTTTTCCCTCTTTCTCAATTCTTCTCACACGTACATCTGTTACCTGCATAATAACCTCCCCCATCTGCGCTCCCCGCAGATTTTATGTAATATACCGGATAGTCAAAAATGAATGCCCGTTTTTCTGTCTTTTACCGCACTGTCCCGAATCGTTTCGGCATGCGGCCCCCTTTTCCCCTTACAGGGTATATCTCTCGTTCTTCTCGATCACGATCTTCACATCGTCCGGCTTTCCGATATACGTCGTATTCGCGCGGATCGTATCACGGCTCTCAACGATGCAATTCTCGATAACGGTATTATCCCCAATATACACGTCATTTAAGATGATCGAATTCTTGATGATACAGTTGTTTCCGATATAGACCTTCTTAAACAGAACTGAATTCTCTACCGTTCCGTTTAAGATACAGCCGCTGGATACCAGGCTGTTCTTCACAACTGCGCCCGGATTGTATTTTGCAGGCGGAAGATCATCCACCTTGGAGTAGATATCCGGATACTCTTTGAAGAAGTAATTGCGGACTTCCGGTTTTAAGAAATCCATATTTGTCTGGTAGTAAGCATCGACGGATGCGATATTGCTCCAGTATGTATTTAACTTGTACGCGTAGATCCGCTTGAGACCTTTATAGCGCACCAGAATGTCCTGTACGAAGTCGTATCTGTCCTCGTTCGCGCAGCGCTCAATAAGCTCGATCAGCTGACGGCGGCGGACAACATAGATACCGCAGGAGATCGTGTGGGAATCAGCCACCATCGGCTTCTCCTCAAACTCAACGATCCGTCCGTCCGCGTTCGTCTTCACCATACCGAAGCGGGTCACATCCACATCGCCCGGCATGTCCTTGCAGACAACCGTGATATCGGCTTTCTTTTCGATATGGTATTCCAGAACCTTATTGTAGTCCAGCTTATAGATACCGTCTCCGGCAGCGATCACTACATATGGTTCGTGGCTTCTCTTTAAAAAGTCCAGATTCTGGTAGAGCGCGTCTGCTGTTCCGCGGTACCAGTCGCTGTGCTCCGCCGTGATCGTTGGAGTGAATACATACATTCCGCCCTGTTTTCTTCCGAAATCCCACCATTTGGAAGAGCTTAAATGTTCATTTAAGGAGCGGGAATTATACTGTGTCAGTACGGCAACGCTCTGGATATGAGAGTTGCTCATATTGCTTAACGCAAAATCCACGCTTCGGAAACTGCCCGCGATCGGCATCGCCGCGATCGCTCTCTTATTGGAAAGTTCGCGCATCCGCTTGCTGTTTCCGCCTGCTAAAACAATACCGATTGCTCTCATACGATTCCACCTGCCTTTATAATGTAGCCGCCACTCTCAAGCTCGCCATTCGGATAATCTTCCGCAGCCGTCGCGCCTGAAATTGCTGTATTCTTGCCGATCTTTACGTTTTCCGGAATTACGGAATGTTCGCCGACCGTAACAAGATCAAACTGGTAAACCTTCTGGTCGTATTTGCTCGGTGCGTATTCGCCGACGCCAAGGTGTGCCCCAGCTCCGACCTTTACGTCCTCGGCAATGATGGACTTTTCGACCACAGCACCTTTTCCGATCACGCTGTCCTGCATGATGATCGAATCCTTGACCACGGCGCCCTCCTCGATCACAACTCCGGAACCGATAACGGAATTCGTCACCTCACCGTAGATCTCAGACCCCTCTCCGATGATACATTTTGTGATCTTTGCGTCAGAAGAGATATACTGCGGCGGGATACGGTCGCTCTTTGTGTAGATCTTCCAGTATTCCTCATACAGGTTGAACTCCGGAATAATATCGATGAGCTCCATATTTGCTTCCCAGTAGGAACCGAGGGTTCCGACATCTTTCCAGTAGCCATTGTACTCATATGCAAAGATCCGTTTGCCCTGCTCGAAGCAGTACGGGATCACATGCTTTCCAAAGTCACAGCCCGGTTCTTCCGAAAGCTTGATAAGAGCTTCCTTTAATGCCTTCCAGCTGAAGATATAAATACCCATGGAAGCAAGGTTGCTTCTCGGATTCTTCGGTTTTTCCTCAAATTCCGTGATCCGGTTGTTGTCATCCGTGATCAGGATTCCGAAACGGCTTGCTTCCTCGATCGGTACCGGCATAGCGGCAATCGTGACATCCGCATTATTCGCTTTGTGATATTCCAGCATGACCTCATAATCCATTTTGTAGATGTGGTCACCGGAAAGGATCAGAACGTATTCCGGATTGTAGGACTCCATGTACTCCAGATTCTGGTAGATCGCATTTGCGGTTCCAGTATACCAGTCGCTGCCTTTGCTTCTCTCGTAAGGTGGAAGAACCGTAACGCCGCCGACGTTGCGGTCTAAGTCCCACGGAATACCAATTCCAATGTGCGCGTTTAAACGTAAGGGCTGGTACTGGGTCAATACTCCCACAGTATCAACACCAGAGTTGATGCAGTTGCTGAGCGGGAAATCAATAATTCTGTACTTTCCGCCGAAGGAGACGGCCGGTTTTGCCACTTTCTGTGTTAACACACCGAGACGGCTTCCCTGTCCTCCTGCCAACAGCATCGCTATCATCTCTTTTTTTACCATGATATCACCTCTTGCTGCTCTTTTTGTCCCATACACTAGTTTCTTAGATGGTGACTCTATTATAACATACTTTTTAGAAGATGTGAACAAACTTTTCATCCTTTCAATCCCAATTTTGTGTATATTCTGACATTTTTTTCTTTTTGTACGATAAGCAATACAATACCTATGTTTCTGCTTGGTTACATAAGTACCAAAAATGCCGATTCAAAATTGTAGAAACCTATTAATATGCAGGATTAAAGGAAAAGAGTGATGACGTATCACAGAATCTATGTTAATATAGTAGATACACTACCTGTGCGGGGGATTTCACAGGCAGAGAATATAATTATGGGGGAATAAGCCATGGAGAAAAAAAAGGGCTTCCAGATGCCGCACACTTACATCATCATTTTTGGTGTCATTCTGTTCGCGGCTCTGCTCACCGTATTTATCCCGTTGGGTAAATACGACACAAAAGAAATCACGTATATGCAGAACGGCGTGGAAAAAACAAGAACCGTTCTGGATCCGGAAAGCTTCCAGTATATTCTGGATGAAAACGGAAACAAGGTGACCAAAGCAGCTCCGATCTTCGGAACCGAGGACTTTGGCGGTCAGGGAATTTTAAACTATGTATTCGAGGGTATGACCGTCGGCGATAAGAATGGTACCGCTGTCGGAATCATCGCCTTCATTCTGGTTGTAGGCGGTGCCTTCGGTATCGTTCTCCGGACAGGCGCGATAGAAAGCGGCATTATGCGGGTCATCGCCTTGACAAACGGACGCGAGATCCTTCTGATCCCGATCCTCGTAGTCCTGTTCTCCCTCGGAGGCGCAGTCTTCGGTATGGGTGAGGAGGCGATCCCGTTCGTTATGATCCTCGTACCGATGTTTATCGCAATGGGATATGACGCAGTTGTCGGAATTATGTGCTCCTACGTATCTACACAGATCGGCTTCGGTTCTTCCTGGCAGAATCCGTTCGGACTGGCTGTTGCCCAGGGTATTGCCGGTATTCCGGTCATGTCCGGTGCATGGTTCCGTATCCCGTTATGGATCTTCTTCACAGGACTTACGATCGTCTTCACAATGCGCTACGCAGTAAAGATCAAGAAAGATCCGCAGCTCTCCGTTGCGTATGAATCTGACGAAGAATACAGAAAAGAATTCGCAAAGAACGGCAAAGAGATGCCGCCGTTCACTCTCGGCCACAAGCTTGTTCTCCTCACGGTCGCTGCCTGCATGGTATGGACGATCTGGGGCGTTGTAAGCGAGGGCTACTATATCCCGGAGATCGCTTCCCAGTTCTTCGTGATGGGTCTCGTTTCCGGTATCATCGGCGTTGTATTCAAGCTGAATGACATGAAAGTAAATGATATCGCAAAATCCTTCGACCACGGTGCTGCCGATCTTTTAGGCGCTGCAATGTGTGTCGGAATGGCGCAGGGTATCATCATCATCCTCGGCGGCACAAGCGCAACCGACGGTACAGTCTTAAATACGATCCTTCACAGCATCAGTGACGGAATGCAGAATTTCCCGCCGGTGATCTCCGCATGGTTTATGTATATCTTCCAGTCCGTGTTCAACTTCTTCGTTGTATCCGGTTCCGGACAGGCTGCCCTTACCATGCCGATCATGGCTCCTCTCGCCGATCTTGTCGGTGTCGAGAGACAGGTTGCTGTTGTTGCGTACCAGCTTGGTGACGCCTTCACAAACTTCATCGTTCCGACCTCCGGCTGCCTCTTAGGCGCGCTGGCCGCGGCAAAGCTCGACTGGGGCAAATGGGCAAAATTCCAGATCAAATTCCAGGCTGTCCTGTTTGCATTCGGATCCATCGCTGTGATCCTTGCCGTTGTGATCGGTCTCTCATAAAAACCGGTCTGCCTTCGGTATCAGCCATCTGAAGCTCATTCAGATATAACACAAACTCCGTATCATCCGCGTGACTCGATCGCGGATAATACGGGGTTTTTTTGAACGCTTCCCGATGATATCCGAAGAAGGAGCTAACCGGCTCAAAAAGACTTTCTCCCTTGGGAAAAATATGATAGAATTTACTGAATACGATAGCACCGGTCGCGATACCGGAGAAAGGAGCTTTTAATGATCGAATCCAGCACGCCTGCCATAAAGGGGGAAAAAACAAAATACCGTCTCGCCGCTGCCATGAAGGAATGCATGAAGACAACTCCGGTCGATGCGATCACTGTCCGCCAGATCACGGAGCGCTGCGGCGTCACCCGCCAGACCTTTTACCGGAATTTTCTTGATAAATATGACCTGATCAACTGGTATTTCGACAAGCTCCTCGCCCGCTCCTTTGAACATATGGGTCGCGGGACCACGATCCTTGACAGCCTGGAGAAAAAATTTACATATATTCAGGAGGAAAAGGCATTTTTTGCCGCCGCATTCCGCTATGACAGGCAGAATCCCCTGCGGGAGCATGATTTTAAGCTGATCCTCGCCTTTTATGAAAATCTGATCCGGGAAAAAAGCGGCAGACCGGCCAGCCCTGAGATCCATTTTCTTCTGGAAATGTACTGTCAGGGCTCGATCACCATGACCGTAAAGTGGGTTCTCGGTGGCATGGACCTGACCCCGTCCCAGTTTGCCGGGCTTCTCGTCCGCGCGATGCCGGCAGCATTGCGGGATCTGTTTCTTGAGCTTCATCTGCTGTCCTGATCTATTGTTATTTTGCACAATTTTTCTATGTCTTTCTTTTGCAATATGTCGATTTTCCTTGAAGTGTTACATTTGGCCTTTTCTGTAACTTTCTTTTTGCCCTTCGGATTTGTTAATATAATAACAAAGGCACAGAAAGCTTTTGAGTTCAAGTATTCATGGAAGGAGTTTTTTATCATGGCAAATCGTATTATGTTAAATCAGACATCTTATCACGGAGCAGGCGCGATTCAGGAGATCGCGAACGAGGCGAAAGCCCACGGCTTTAAAAAGGCGTTCGTATGTTCCGACCCGGATCTCGTAAAATTCAAGGTTACCGCCAAAGTAACCGACATTCTGACCGCAAACGGTCTTGACTACGAGCTCTACTCCGATATTAAAGCAAACCCAACGATCCAGAATGTCCAGCACGGTGTTGAAGCCTTTAAGGCATCCGGCGCTGACTACCTGATCGCCATCGGCGGCGGCTCCTCCATGGATACCTCCAAAGCGATCGGCATCATCATCGCAAACCCGGAATTTGAGGATGTAAGAAGTCTTGAGGGTGTTGCACCGACGAAAAAACCGTGTGTTCCGATCATCGCCGTTCCGACAACAGCCGGTACTGCTGCCGAGGTTACGATCAACTATGTTATCACCGATATCGAGAGAAAACGTAAATTTGTATGCGTTGACCCGCATGACATGCCGATCATTGCGATCGTTGACCCTGATATGATGTCCTCCATGCCGAAGGGACTTACCGCTTCCACCGGTATGGATGCCCTGACCCATGCCATCGAAGGCTATACAACAAAGGCTGCCTGGGAAATGACCGATATGTTCCATCTGAAAGCCATCGAGATCATCTCAAGATCCCTGCGCGATGCTGTGGCAAACACAAAGGAAGGCCGCGAGGGAATGGCTCTTGGTGAGTATATCGCCGGTATGGGCTTCTCCAACGTTGGTCTTGGTATCGCCCACTCCATGGCACACACACTCGGTGCTGTCTATGATACCCCGCACGGTGTTGCCTGCGCGATGATGCTTCCGATCGTTATGGAATATAATCAGGAATGCACCGGCGAAAAATATCGTGAGATCGCACGTGCAATGGGCGTTGCAAATGTTGATTCCATGTCTCAGGCCGAATACCGGAAAGCAGCTGTTGACGCAGTCAAGAAGCTTTCCGCGGATGTCGGAATTCCGTCTGTCCTTGAGGCGATCAAAGAGGAAGACCTTCCGTTCCTTGCGGAGTCCGCACACGCAGATGCCTGCGCGCCGGGCAACCCGAAGGATGCCAGCGTAGAGGACCTGAAAGACCTGTTCCGCAAGATCATGGCGTAAAAATGCTTTCTCTCATTTCTGAAAAGAGCTCCGGCAAATTGGCCGGAGCTCTTTTTATCTGTCGCTTTTTATCGCATTCACTTCTCACCCATTAGTGCATAATGTCATAAACCACACCGCAGAAGATCTTCACTGCATTCGGAAGAACCTGCTCGTCGATATCGAAGATACGGCTGTGACCCGGGCCGGCTTCGTGGGTGAGGACGCGCATGAAGGTCGCCTGTCCGCCCTGTTCCTGGACGCGGTTCATCATATAGGAGACATCCTCGCTGCCGCCGTTTTTGCTGCTCATTTCCTTCGCAACCGGCAGATGGAGATCTTCCTCGCAGACTCTCTTCACCCGCTCCATCAGCGCTTCACTGCTCGTCAGGGAGTTTGCCGCGCCCATAAGCTTCATCTCGCAGGTGCATCCGTGCATTTTTGCCGCGCTCTCGATAATGTTCACTGCGTAATTTTTCATGTACTCGTTGATCTCGGTGGTCTCACCGCGGACCTCGATCTCCATCTTCGCCTCGTCCGCGATAACATTCCGTCCGCTTCCGGCGACAACGGTTCCCACATTTACTCTGGACACGCCGCCGGAGTGACGCGGGATCGCATAAAGGTTTAAGATCGCCGTCCCGACTGCCAGCATGACATTCCGTCCAACCTCCGGTGATCCGCCCGCATGAGCAGATTTTCCGTGGAAGATCACATCATATTTTGTCGTTGCGAGAGAGCCATAGCTTCCCGGAATTACCACTGCCGGATCGTCCTCTTTCTTATTCGTCACATGAGAGCCGATCAGGTAATCCACACCGTCAAGATGTCCGTTATCAACGATGGATTTCGCGCCGCGGACACCCTCTTCCGCCGGCTGGAAGATCAGTTTCACGGTTCCATGGAGCTGATCCTTAATAGACATCAGGACTTTCGCCACACCAAGACCAATGGTGGCATGTCCATCATGTCCGCAGGCATGCATGAAGCCTTCATTTACAGAGTTAAATCCCTCTTTCGCCGGTCTGTGGCTCGGATCATGCTCCTCAAATACGCCGAGGGCATCGATATCAAACCGCATGGCAACCGTCGGACCTTCGCCGCAGCGCAGGATTCCGATCACACCGGTCATTCCTCCCTTTGTGTACTTAACAAACTCCGGATCCGCTCCCTGGGCAACGGCACGCTCATACTGTTCCTCTAACTTTTCCTCAGACGGAACGCCCATTCTGGAATCCTTTTTGCAGACCTGATCTCCGACAAGCACTTCATATCCAAGCTCTGTCAGTTTCCGTGCAATAATGGACGATGTCCTCATCTCAAACCAGCCCGGCTCCGCGTACTTATGAAAGTCACGTCTCTGCGCTGTAAGGTCACCCGCCATCTCATCGCTCATGGTCTTGATCTGATCGTAAATATTCATTCGTTTGCCCTCCCGTGTGCTATTTTATTATTATTATAGTCGATATTTCGGGATTTTTCTATAAAAACTTATTTTTCTATTTCTATTTTACTTACAAATCTTGGTGGACTCTGTAATTTCTGCTCGGGAAGCCTTTAAAAAACTCCCGAAAACCCCCGTGTTATGCCCATTTCACCTTGAATCCCCATAAAAAATACGCTATACTAATACCAGATTGCACATTTATCTAAGAAGAGAGATATAAGGAGAAGGAAAAATCATGCAGTTGACAACAGTGAAAGAGCTCTTTAAAGAGCGTGACAAATATTTAAACCAGGAGATTCAGGTCGGCGGGTGGATCCGCAGCATCCGTGATTCCAAGGCGTTCGGTTTTATCGTATTAAATGATGGTACAAGCTTCGATACCTTACAGATCGTTTACCATGACACAATGGCAAATTTCGCAGAGGTTTCCAAATTAAATGTAGGCGCTGCCATTGTCGTAAGAGGTACTCTCGTGGCAACACCGGAGGCAAAGCAGCCGTTTGAGATCCAGGCAACAGAAGTTATCGTTGAGGGTGCTTCCAGCGCAGACTACCCGCTCCAGAAAAAACGCCACACCTTCGAATATCTTCGTACGATCCCGCACCTTCGCGCGCGTACCAATACCTTCCAGGCTGTATTCCGTGTGCGTTCCCTGATCGCTTACGCGATCCATCAGTACTTCCAGGAGCAGGGCTTCGTCTATGTCCACACTCCGTTAATCACCTCCAGTGACTGTGAGGGTGCCGGTGAGATGTTCCAGGTAACGACTCTCGATCTTGATAACGTTCCGAAGACTGAGGACGGCGCAGTTGATTACAGCAAGGACTTCTTCGGAAAGCATACAAGCCTTACCGTAAGCGGACAGTTAAACGCTGAGACCTACGCAATGGCATTCCGCAATGTTTATACCTTCGGACCGACCTTCCGTGCTGAGAATTCCAACACGACCCGTCATGCTGCCGAGTTCTGGATGATCGAGCCGGAGATGGCATTCGCAGATCTCGATGACAATATGGCTGTCGCTGAGGGCATGTTAAAGTACGTGATCCGCTACGTTCTCGAGAACGCTCCGTCTGAGATGAATTTCTTCAACCAGTTCGTCGACAAGGGACTTCTCGACCGCTTAAACAACGTATTAAATTCCGAATTTGGCCACGTTACCTACACAGAGGCTGTAAAGCTCCTTGAAGAGCACAACGACGAGTTCGATTACAAGGTATTCTGGGGCTGCGATCTCCAGACAGAGCATGAGCGCTATCTGACAGAAAAGATCTTCAAGAGACCGGTATTCGTTACCGACTACCCGAAGGAGATCAAGGCGTTCTACATGAAATTAAATCCGGACGGAAAGACCGTTGCCGCTGTGGACTGTCTCGTTCCGGGTATCGGCGAGATCATCGGCGGAAGCCAGCGTGAGGACGATTACGAGAAGCTCCTCGCCCGCATGAACGAGCTCGGATTAAAGCCGGAAGACTACGGTTTCTACCTCGATCTGAGAAAATACGGCAGTGTCCGCCACTCCGGTTTCGGTCTCGGCTTCGAGCGCTGCGTAATGTACCTCACAGGAATGGGCAATATCCGCGACGTAGTTCCGTTCCCGCGTACCGTTAATAACTGCGAATTATAAAGAAACAGCAGCCCGCCGCGTCCTTTCGATGCAAGGCAGCCGCAAGGGAGCGCACAGAGATCTGTTGCGCTCCTTTTCACATTTACGCGACAGCAATCCTCTGGTGACCGAACTGCCGCGGTAACCTGAGAAACACGTTTTTGCGGACTTTCACAGTCCACTACCTTGATACTGGAGCGCAGTGTATCTGCAATCCATACACCATGGAGGAATGTATGAAATTTATTCACACCGCCGATATCCACTGGGGCATGATCCCGGACAGCGATAAGCCCTGGGGGAAAAAACGGGAACAGGCGATCCGTCTGACCTTTCAGGGCATCATCGAGGACGCCAGGGATTCCCGTGCGGACCTTCTTCTGATCTCCGGTGACTTATTCCACCGCCAGCCCTTAGCGAGGGATCTCAAAGAGGTCAACTACCTGTTCTCCACGATTCCGGGAACCCGCGTGGTCATCATCGCCGGAAATCATGACCGGATTCGGAAAAGTTCTGCACTTCTCAGCTTCACCTGGGCCCCGAACGTCACATTTCTGATGGGCGAGGAGCTCTCTTCCGTCTATTTCGAGGAGCTGAACACGGAGGTTTACGGTTTCAGCTACCACACAGCCGAGATCATCGAGGCGAAGGCTGACAATATCTCTCTGCCGGCGTCCAGACGCACCAGAATCCTCATGCTCCACGGCGGTGACGCGAAACATGTTCCTTTTGACCGGAATGCACTGGCCGCATCCCCGTTCTCCTACATCGCTCTCGGACATATCCACAAGCCGGAAATCCTTCTTGAAAACCGCATGGCCTACGCCGGTTCCCCGGAACCGTTAGACATGACGGAGACCGGACCACACGGATATTTTATCGGTGAGATCGACACCACCAGCGGACATGTGACCTCCCTTCAATTTAAGGAAGTCTGCCAGGCCCAGTACATCCCGCTCGTGGTCAATGTGACACCCCAGACTACGAATACCGAACTTTCCCAGATCATCGCCGACGAGATCCGCAAGCGCGGTGCCAACAATATCTACCGCTTCCGGATCCGCGGTATGCGGGACCCGGATATCAGCTTTGACCTGGATTTTCTCTCCGGTCAGTGGAATATTATCGAGATCCTGGACGAGTCGGAGCCACAGTATGATTTCCACGCACTGTTCGCAGAACATCCAAGCGACATGATCGGCTTTTATATCCAGGCGCTCATGAAGGACGATATGAGCCCGGTGGAGAAAAAAGCCCTCTACTACGGAATTCATGCCCTGCTTATGACAAAAGATGAAAGGAGCCAGCCATGAGATTACTCGAATTACATATCGACGGTTTCGGAAAATTTCATGACCGGACCATCTCCTTCAACGACGGGATCAACATTATCTACGGAAAGAACGAAGCCGGAAAATCCACGCTTCACACCTTCATCCGCGGCATGCTCTTCGGCATCGAGCGCGGGCGCGGACGGGCGGCAAAGAATGATCTGTATACAAAGTACGAGCCCTGGGAGAACAGCGGAACCTACGAAGGATGGCTGAGACTGGAAAAGGACGGAACCATCTACCGCATCGAGCGTCGGTTCCGGAAGGAAAATAAGTCTTTAAAGATCATCAATGAGACGAAAGGACTGGAGGAAGAGGCGACACCTGCATTTGTCTCCAGCCTGCTTGACGGTCTCACCGAGACCATGTACAACAACACCATCAGTATTGGTCAGTTAAAGAGTGCCACCGAGGACGGGATGGTGACGGAATTAAAGAATTATATTGCCAACATGAACACCACCGGCAATATTTCCTTAAATATCACAAAAGCGACTGCGTTTTTGAGAAACCAGAAACGTTCCCTCGAGGCGGGTCTGATCCCGGAGGCGAGCCGGGAGTTTACCTCTCTTCTCGCGGAGATCCGGAGTGTGGAGGCGGAGATCGCCGGTCCGGAGTACGAGAACCAGCTCGCTGCCTACCAGAATATGAGGACCCAGGTCAAGGGGCTGATCGACAACACCCAGACACAGAAAAAGGATCTGGACGAGAAACTGGCAAATGGGAAAAAGGTGCTGTCTGACAACGGCTTTACAGACCGGGCATCCGTGGATGCCATGTCTTCCGACGCGGAGAGGCTTTACAGCGAATATAATACTCTGAACGGGGAGTGTAACAAGAAGTCCAGAAAGGTTCTTTCCGGTCTCACAGCGGTTCTCGGAATCGCAGGACTGGGGGCTGCAGCGGCACTTGGATATTTCAACCTCACCGCCTATCTTCCGGTCTGCGGCGCGGCAGCCGCGGCGGCTGTGATCTTCTTTATCATCTCCCTGTTCATCCGCCAGAAAGATAAGGAGTACCACAGATTGTTCGACAATACTTCCTCTGAACTTGGCGCGCTTCTCGCGAGACATCTCGGAGATTCCGCAGTGTCTGAGGATGCCATGAACGCGTTCCGGGCGAGAATGGGCGAATTCTCAAAGCTCTGCGATATGGTTGCCCAGTCTGAGGCAGAGATCAGGAAGTTCTTAGAAGATTTAAGCAATCTCCAGACGAAACAGGCCGGCTGCAGCGAAATGATCGAGAAACAGCAGCGGACACAGTGGGAGCTTGAGAAGAAATTAGAGCATTTGAGCAACTGCAAGAATAAGGCGAAGGCGTTGAAGCGGACACTGGCGGAAAACGACAGGATCCACGATGAGATCGTCGCCATTGATCTTGCCCATGAGACTATGGCAGATCTCTCCTCCTCGATCCGTGATTCCTTCGGACTCTTCCTGAATAAAGAAGCGTCCCAGTACATTACCGGAATCACCGGCGGGATCTATGACAGCATGAGCATCGACGAGAATCTGAATGTCTTCTTAAACACGAAGGCAAAGCTGGTTCCCCTCGAGAATGTCAGCAGCGGAACCATGGACCAGGTCTATCTCGCCCTGCGTCTCGCCGCCGCAAAGCTTCTCCAGGGATCCGGCTCCGGCTTCCCGCTGATCTTCGATGACAGCTTTACACAGTATGATGATGAGCGCCTGAAGACGGCACTGGAATGGCTCGCCTCCGCCTATGGCGGCCAGATCATTATTTTCACATGCCATCGCCGGGAAGCGCAGATGCTGCGGGCCAGACAGGTGGAATTTCAGTTGATTGAGATGTAAAAAAACGGCCGACAGTTTTTTCGCTGTCGACCGTTTTTATGTTCTTATTCAAATATGAAGTACT
>ULYA01006801.1_pt1 | contig 31041 bp, 23 predicted proteins | sample 1961821 | NCBI WGS metagenome assembly ULYA01 (sample SAMEA4835853, study PRJEB28245) | human gut metagenome | biome: gut microbiome; material: fecal sample | place: Denmark | collected 2008 | reverse complement strand
GACAATAATGCAATTTCCGGCACAGATATGCGCAATACGGAAAGTAAAGAGCCTCATTACTACTTCGCCCTATCCGGCAGCCAAAAGTACGAGTACCGTATACCCATCAGGTGCTATACGGCAACATTCGACAATGTCACAGCAGGTACCTATGCTGTTTGGGTTCAGGTTGATGACACGGATACGTGGGTCAAGGTAGGGGATAGCATAACTGTCGGCAATACGGCAGGCGGGGATTCCGATAACACCGGGAATCCTACCACCGAATAATCGCAAAATTCAAAAAGGCAAGGGAATCCTTTGATTCCCCTGCCTTTTTCTTTGCACTTACGCCAACGCAGCAGAGCAAAAAGCGCGCAGCACCTATGAATATCTCATCGACCTGACGGATGACCCCGATGTGCTCGCGCCACTGCGCTTCCTGCGAGAACGGGAAATCGTGCATTTCCAGCGTTTCGGAGAAGCTCTGGACTACGCCAGAGATTATCTGAAGCAGCAGCATTATTTTTTCATGCAGAAAAACGGCTGCAACAGCTGACAAATCATAGACACCGATAAATCGGTGGTATGCACTGCATTCCTATTTCAGGCAGCCGCTAAAGGTATGTCTTATTCTGCCGGCATAAAAAAAGACCATCGATTTCTCGATGGTCTTTTCCGCAATTACTGCGGATGACAGGACTTGAACCTGCACGGGCGCAATGCCCACTAGAACCTGAATCTAGCGCGTCTGCCAGTTCCGCCACATCCGCACAACTTAGTGTGCTTGACTATAATACCGTATCAAAAAGAGTTTGTCAACACCTTTTTTGAAATTTGTTCCCAAAAAAATACATTCTTTTTCAAATCGAAATCCCTTCGTTTTTTACATAATAATTTTACATAAAAAAAGACCACCGATTTTCTCGATGGTCTCCTCCGCAATACTGCGGATGACAGGACTTGAACCTGCACGGGCGCAATGCCCACTAGAACCTGAATCTAGCGCGTCTGCCAGTTCCGCCACATCCGCACAACTTAGTGTGCTTGACTATAATACTGCATCAGAAGAAAAATGTCAAGCATTTTTCGATAAAATTTTTTCTTTTTTTCAAATCTTTCTTTTATCTCCGGAAATACAACTTCTTTTTGGAAAATAAAAAAGACCACTGCAATCCACAATGGTCTTTTCCGCAATTACTGCGGATGACAGGACTTGAACCTGCACGGGCGCAATGCCCACTAGAACCTGAATCTAGCGCGTCTGCCAGTTCCGCCACATCCGCACATCTCAGTGCGCTTGATTATAATACCGCACCGAAACACTTTTGTCAACATATTTTTTATATTTTTTTCATTTTTCTCTTTTACAGGAACAGCGGCACCAAAAGCGGCACCAGAAGCGTACACACAATGCCGTTCACAAAGGCAAGCACAGCAATCGTACCATTCGTGTTCTTGCTGATAATGCCCAAAGTGGTATCCATAGAGGTAGCCCCTGCCGGCGCAATGGCGGAATAATAATTCAAATGGCTTGCCACAAACGGCACAATGACAAACGTCAGCATTTCACGAAACACATTTGCGAGAAACGCAATCGTACCGCCGACGGGGTTGCCTGCCTCCGTAATCAGCACGCCGGAAAGGCTATACCAGCCCAAGCCTGCGGAAATCGCCAAGCCCTCCTTTGCAGGCAGGGAAAGCAAAAAGGCAGTCACCACACCGCCGCAAAGGGAGCCGAGCGCAACCCCGAACGGAATCAGCAAAATCCGAAAGCCCAATTCCCTAATGCGTGTGAAAACAGCCTTATTCAGCCCTGTATCAATCCCGACGGAAAACAAAAGGAGCAGCAGCATATAGGTGGATGCGCTATCCAGAAAGCCGCTCACATCCGCAGGCATCAGGTATCCTGCCCCAACGCCAAGCACCAGAACAATCAAAATCACAAGGCTCATTTCTTCCCCTCCTTCTCCAAAAACAGCGTGGAAAGAATATAAACCACAGCAATACTGCCAATCGCCGTCATCACTGCAAACAGCACTGCCTTACCACCCAAAAGCGGCAGGCTTCTGACCACCTCACCATTTCTGCCGATACTCACGCCCATGCAGAAAATCAAAAGCAGCAGCCAAACCGTCTGCAATCTGCTGTTCCAGCGGATTCCCCTCTCCCGAATCCAACCTTGATAGCCAATCAAAACCCCTAATCCGATTGCCAAAAAGATATATCTCATATTTCCATCCCTCCAAAAGCTGCCCCTACGCAAAGCGCAGAGGCAGTAAGCTTACAGAACTTATTTTTTTAGCATATCCCATTTAGGATAATTTTTCGCGGATTGCGTCAATGCTTTCATCCTCGATATATTCGTCATAGGTCATCTGTCTGTCGATGATGCCGCCGGGCAGGATTTCAATGATTCTGTCTGCAATGGTCTGCACAAACTGATGGTCGTGGGAATCAAACAGCAGTGTCCCCTTATACTCCGTCAGCCCTTCATTCAGTGCTGTAATAGATTCCAGATCCAAATGGTTGGTCGGCTCATCCAGAATCATCACATTTGCGCCGCTCATCATCATCTTGCAAAGCATACATCTTACCTTTTCACCACCGGAAAGCACGCCGGCCTCCTTCAGCGCTTCCTCACCACTGAACAGCATTCTGCCCAGCCAACCGCGAATATCGGAATCGTATTGCTCGCCTTCCTTTGCAAAGGGACGCAGCCATTCAATCAGGCTGTCCTTGTTGCCCTCAAAATATTCTGTGTTATCCTTCGGAAAATATGCGGTTTTTGTGGTAATTCCCCATTTAAAGCTGCCCTCATCCGGCTCCAGTTCGCCCATCAGAATCTGGAACAGCGTAGTTCTTGCGATTTCATCCTTGCCGACAAAGGCAACCTTTTCGTGCGGGCGAATCATAAAGCTAACATCATTCAGCACCTTCTTGCCGTCAATGGTTTTGGAAATCCCATCCACCAAAAGCACATCGTTGCCGACCTCTCTGTCCTGCTTAAAGCTACAGAAGGGATATCTGCGGCTGGAAGGCTTAATGGTATCCATCTGCAGGTTATCCAACAGCTTCTTTCTGGAGGTTGCCTGCTTTGCCTTGGAGGCATTCGCACTAAAGCGCTGGATGAAGTCCTGCAGCTCCTTAATCTTCTGTTCCACGCGCTTATTCTGATCCTTCAGCTGACGCTGTGTCATCTGGGTATAGCTGTACCAGAAATCATAGTTGCCGACAAACATGGTAATCTTGCCATAATCGATATCCGCAATATTTGTGCAGACCTTATTCAGGAAATGACGGTCATGGGAAACCACGATAACCGTATTTTCAAAGTTCATCAGGAAATCCTCCAGCCATTTGATCGCATGAATATCCAGATGGTTGGTAGGCTCGTCCAGAAGCAGAATATCGGGATTGCCGAACAATGCCTGTGCCAGAAGCACCTTCACCTTCTGTCCGCCTGTCAGCTCCTTCATCTTCGCATAATGGAATTCATTCGTAACCCCCAGACCGTTCAGCAGCATTTCCGCATTGGATTCCGCAGCCCAGCCGTCCAGCTCCGCAAATTCGCCCTCCAGCTCTGCCGCCTTAATGCCGTCCTCGTCTGTGAAGTCCTCCTTCATATAAAGTGCATCCTTTTCCTTGCGGATATCATACAGTCTTTTATGCCCATATAACACGCACTCTACCACATCAAACTCATCAAACAGGAAATGGTCCTGCTTCAGAACTGCCATTCTTTCCCCGGGGGTGATGAATACAGAGCCCTTATTGGGTTCCAGCTCCCCTGCAAGAATTTTCAGAAATGTGGACTTACCGGCACCATTGGCACCAATCAGTCCATAACAGTTGCCCTTTGTGAAATTGATATTCACATCGTTGAAAAGTACTCTGCCGCCATATTGGAGGCTGACACCCTGTGCAGCGATCATGTTTTTCTCTCCTTTTTCTCATTCCATTTTTTATTACGCTACGGCACCTTCGCCGCCATGTTCAAAAAACAAACTAAATTTGATTATAACATGAATATCATACAAAATAAAAGCCCTATTTCCCATAAAATCCACTGAAATCAAAGAAAAACCCGCCCTGCGCCATGCAAAACGGGTTTTTGTTGTCTCTTATTTCTTATTTATCGGATTCCAACATGGAAATCTCTCTTTCATAATTGATAGCACTGCTCTTGACCTCATCCGGAATCTCTCCCGCTTTCACATTGCCCAGTTGTGTCAGCTCGGAGGAAATGCGGTAGGTTTGCACGGTGATACCACTGCTTTCATTATCACTGCTCAGCTCCGAAAGCACATTATTCGTGACCTTTTCCAAAGCCTGCGCCAGATCTATTTCATAGGAAATCGGCGCGCCTGTTTTTTTGTCCAACACAAAGGTAACAGGCACATCCCCTGTACCCTTGAAATAAACCTCAGAAAGGCTGCTCATGCCTGCAATCTGGAAGAAACGTCCTGCCGCCTCCACATCATACAGCTTTTCCGCAGGGATATCCGCAGAAATGACAGCCTTGCCGCCGTTCTCCTGCATGGTGCAGTTTTCTGCCGCCGCAAGCAGGGTTTCCATGTTTTCCGCCGTGTTGTAAATCTGCACGCTGTTCATGGCATCGGTTTTCTGCAAGGTCATTTCCGTCCATTGTCCGTCATAATTCATGTATTGATTCACGCCATCCTCGTTCTTTTCCGCTTCGCCCTTTTGCAGATAAAGAATGTATCTCTGGCTGCCATTATCAAAGCCCATATCCGTATCCACTTTCATATAAAGCGGCTCCTTCACGAAGGTTACGGTTCCCTTTGTAGTCATGCTGCCCCTTCCTGCGTTGTTCATTGCAATCGTGGCATCAAAATTCGCCGTAAAGCTGTCCTGTCCTGCAAGTGCCGTTTTTGCCGCCTGCACATATTCCTCCGCAGAGCCGAGCGCCGCCTCCTGTGTACCTGCGCCACAGCCGGATAAAACCAGACAGACAATAATAAAAGTCATACCCAATCCTCTGCTTTTTCTTTGTTTCTTCATAGGGATTCCTCCTTCATGCCTTCGCGCCGCAGCCCGACAAAAGGCAACAGAACACCGCTTTTCTCAATCCGATTGTAGCGTAAATCTCCACTCATTGCAAGTAAGTTCCCCTTTTCTTCATAAAATTCTAAGAAAATTGTAAGAATTGAGGGATAATTCTCCACTTCACAGATACTGATACCTCTTTCGCAGGGCGGAGAAAGCACCTATGGTAATCAGGATAGAGGCAAGCTCCGCCACCGTAATGGCGCACCAAACGCCATCCAAGCCAAAAAAGAGAGGCAAAATCAAAACTGCCGCCACCTCAAAAACAACTGTACGCAGGAAGGAAATTGCCGCAGAAACCATCCCGTTGTTCAATGCCGTAAAGAAGGACGAACCGAAAATATTAAAGCCGCTCAAAAGGAAGGAAACCGCATAAAAGCGAAGTCCTCTCACAGTCATGGCATAAAGCTGTGCATCATAGCCGACAAAAAGCCCCGAAAGCACGCCGGCAAAAAGCACCCCTATCGAAAGCAGCACAATGCCTGTCCCCAAAAGCAGCTTCAGGCTCTTTTTCAGCACATTCTGCAGCTCCGCCTTCTTCCCCGCACCATAGTTGAAGGCAACGATGGGCGCAGAGCCATAGGCATAACCCAGATAAATCGCAATAAAAATAAAATTGACATATAGAATCACGCCATACGCCGCCACGCCGTTTTCCCCCGCAACCTTCATCAGCTGTGCATTATAGAGCATTCCCACCGAGGACATGGAAATATTCGACACCAGCTCGGAGGAGCCGTTCGTACAGGTTCGCAGCAGCGCACCCCCCAGTAATTTTGTTTTTACCAAGGCAAGCCGACTGCTGTTTTTCCTTGCAAAATAAACAAAGGGAATCAAGCCGCCGACACATTGCCCCAATGCCGTTGCCACCGCCGCACCTGCCACGCCCCAGCCAAGCACCGCAATAAACAGCGCATCCAAAACCATATTCGTCAGCCCTGCCGCAACCGTTACAATTAAGCCAAGCTGCGGCTTTTCCGCTGCAATCAGAAAGTTCTGGAACATATTCTGGAGCATATAAAAGGGAATCCCCAAAAGCACAAGCCTCCCGTAAATCATGCCGTAGCCGAGCATGGCATCATCTGCGCCCATTTTAAGAAGGATTTTTTTCAATGCCACAATGCCGAGCATCGTCAGCACAAGCCCCAAGCCAATCGCAAAATAAATCAGCATGGAAAAAATCCGATTTGCCTCCTCTTGCTTGCCCTCTCCCAAGGTTTTCGCCACAAGGGCAGTGCCGCCTGTCCCCAGCATAAAGCCGAAGGCGCCCAAAACCAATGTGAAAGGGATCACAAGATTGACTGCCGCAAAGGCGGTTTTCCCAACAAAATTGGAAACAAACAGCCCATCGACCACGCCATAAATCGAGGTCAAAATCATCATGGCAACCGAAGGGATGACAAACCGAATCAGCCTGCGATAGGTAAAATGATCCGATAATTGGATATTCATACGTCTTCTCTCCTTTTCAATTCAAAAAAACAGCTCGGTTATTTGCATAACCGAGCGCACTCGACATCTTTTCAACTTTGTAATTGCGACTACAAGTTCTCCGATGAAGATATATTTATTTGATGATGACTATTGTAACAGAAATAAAGGTGCTGTCAATCCCCTTTCTTATGCCCTTATGCCAAATCCATGCCGGCAATATGCCGGATGACCTCTCCTGCCAGAATCAGCCCTGCCACCGGCGGCACAAAGGAAAGACTTCCGGGAATCTGTCGTTTGCCCGTCTCCTGCGATTCTGCCGGCTTTTGGGGCAGCTCCTTGGAATAAACCACCTTCACGCCGCGAATGCCGCGCACCTTCAATTCCTTCCGCATCACCTTCGCCAGCGGACAGACGCTTGTTTTGGAGATATCCGCCACCTCAAAACGGGTCGGGTCAAATTTATTTCCTGTCCCCATGGAGCTGATAACCTCTGTCCCCGCTTTTTTCGCTTCTTCTATCAGAATCAGCTTGGAGGTCACCGTATCAATCGCATCCACAATGTAATCATACGAAGCAAAATCCAGCAAATCCCTGTTTTCCGCACCGTAAACCACAGGATATTCCACCACCTCGGTCTCCGGCAGAATCTCATGAATTCGCTCTGCCATGACAGACGTTTTCCTTCTGCCAATCGTTTTCTGCGTTGCAATCAGCTGACGGTTGATATTTGTCAGGCTTACCACATCTCCATCCACAAGGGCAAGGTGTCCCACGCCGCCTCTTGCCAGTGCCTCTGCCACAAAGGAGCCGACACCGCCAATACCGAACACTGCCACACGCGCCTTTCTCAGTTTTTCTATGCCTTCCTCTCCCAGAAGCAGCTCCGCTCTGGAAAATTCATTCAATTCGCTCATATCATTCCTCTCATTCCTTTGGTTCTCTCAGCTCCTTGGGCAGCTTTTCCCAAGGCAGCCGCTCATACAAACGGAAAATCTTTCGCACAATGCTGTCGCCGCCATGTCCCTTTAACTGCCGCTTCGCCGCCGCCTTTGCTTCCGCTTCGGCATCCGCAGTTGCATAGGAAAGCTGTGCAGAGGTCAGCATGGAAAGATCGTTTCGGTTGCTGCCAAAGGCAACACATTTCTTCTGCGGGATTTCCTCCATCAGCCGCTCCAGCATATATTTCTTCGTTGCATTTTTATGATAAATCTTCAAATGACAGTATGTCTCCGGCGTTTCCGATTTATCCCGCAGGAAAAGCAGCTCCTGTTCGGTATCCATCTCTTTTAGTTCTGCCTCCAGTGCATCCGCATCCGCATCCTGCAGCACCAGCAGGATATACACCACAACACCATCCTCCGGCATTTCTCCATAAATATAATTGCGGTAAGGCGATCGGCGGTTAGAAAGATACAATTCTCGTTCCACCTCATTTTTAAATTCGCCAAAATAAATCAAAAGCACATTTTGCCAGACCACGTTCAGGAAATAATGATACTCCTTCTCCTTCACAAGGGTGCAGATTCTGTCCACCCATTCCTTCGGCAGTCCGCTTGTCGCACGGTATCGCTTATCCTTCACATCATACAGCACCGCCCCATCCATCGCGATAACAGGCAGGCGCAAATCAAGCCCCTTTAAATCCGCCATCAGCGAAGCGGGTGTACGCTCTGTCGCAATGGTAAACGGCAGGCCATCCTGCAAAAGCTGATTCAGCTCAAAGGAGGCATAGGGCGAAATACCGTTTTTTTCATCGTATAATGCCCCGTCAAAGCCCGTCACAAAGAGATAGTTCTCTGTCCTTTTCCGTGGCAGATGCAGATTATTGACCCCCAGAGAAACCAGAATCCCGATAATCGTTTCAACAGAACGATTGATTGCCCCCTCCAGCGGTGTATACCCCACATTAGAGAGGCAGACACTCAGCAGTACAATCCCTGCCAGCGCAGAAGCACCCGTGCGCTTCAATAAAACCGTCACATACATCACAGGAATGACCGCAAAGGAAATCACCAGATATCGCAGGATACGCACCTGATAGGGAATATATTGGATCAGATACAGCACCAGAAGCGCAAAGACCGCCCCAAGCAGTGTGCCGATAATACGGTTTATGGAAACCTGTATGCTGTTTTCCGCATAGGGCTGCATACAGATAATCGCGGCAATCGTAGAAAAAATCGGTACGCCTTCCTCTCCGCGCAGAACATAAAGAAAAAAGCAGATGGCAACCGCCAATGCTGTTTTCACCATACGCATACCGACTCTCGGAATATTTGCAACCATAGGATTTCACTCCTTTTCGCTGTTCTTATTGGCAAAGTATAGAGGAAATCCCTTCTTTCTGTCAAGCTATCTGCCAAAAAAATGCAGGAAAATGCTTATTTTACACGGTTTCCCCCTCACATAACAAAAAAACGCAGAATTTTCATCTGCGCTTTTTTTATAAATATGCCGTACCCTCTGCCACGATAGCAACGCTGCCCGTAATTTCAATTTTCGTAACCGCTCCATTCTGATAGGAAGCTGTTGCGCGCATCACGCCGCCGGGCTGCTTGAGGGAAACGGTAACATCCTTCTTCTCCCTTGCCGCCAGATATGCCCCGACAGCAGAGGTTCCGCTGCCGCAGCCTCTTTCCCAGATGAGACTGACATCCTCCACCGCAACCAACGGTTTCAAGCTTTTCTCCTGCTCATCAAACAGCAGAAGCCCAAACACAGGCGGCAGCTCCTTCGCCCAGACCCTTGCCGCGTGTTCCGCCTTTTTTGCGGCATTCTCGCCCCAAAGGGACGCAGGGACGAGGATATGCGTAATGCCTGCGAAAACAACTGCGGTCAGCTCAATTCTTTCGCCGTCCAGCGTAAATGCTCTCTTTTCGATTGTCTGCGGTAAGGGCATTGCCACTCTGCCAAGAAAGCGATGCTCCGCTTCTCGTTTCATTTCGCAGCGAACAAGCTCCTCCGCACCGGAAACCTCAAGCGTAATTTCCGTTTTTTCGCCAATCTGCAGATTTTTCTTCTGCGCCAGCCATGCCGCCAGAGAAAGGCTGGCATTGCCGCAAAATTCCCCCGCCATCATTTGCAGGCGTTTTTCTGCCGCAGGATTTTCCGCTTCCTCGATATAGCCTGCCTGCTCAGCGTATACACTGCCATAGGCAATCAGCCTTTCTGCCACAGCAAGCTGCTTCTCTCTTGCCACAGGCGTTTCGATGAGCAGTGTCATATTTTCCGTAGGGCTTGCTTTGATGAATTTCACTTCCATCCGACCACTTCCTTACTGCTGGAAACGGCTCAGGAAGGCTTTTGTACGTTCCTGCTGAGGATGATTGATGACCTGTTCGGGTTCGCCCTCCTCCACAATCACGCCGCCGTCCATAAAAATAATATGATCGGAAACATCCCTTGCAAAGGACATTTCATGTGTCACGATTACCATTGTCATGTGTTCCGCCGCCAAATCCTTGATAACCTTCAGAATTTCGCCCGTCAACTCAGGGTCAAGCGCGGAGGTCGGCTCGTCAAAGAAAAGAATTTTCGGCTTCATTGCCAATGCACGCGCAATGGAAACACGCTGCTGCTGTCCGCCCGAAAGCTCACAGGGATAAGCGTTTTCCTTGTCCGCCAGTCCCATTTTTTTCAGCAGCTCCCTTGCCTCGGCATAAATTTCCTCTTTTTTGCGCTTGCCGATCAGAATCGGCGGTTCGGTGATATTTTTCATGACGGAATAATGGGGAAACAGATTAAAATTCTGGAACACCAGACCGAAATGCTTTTTGATGCCCTGCAGGGTTTCCTTTGCGGCATAAACCGCCTTGCCCTGTGCGTCCGCCTTTGCGGCATAGTCTCCCAGATAAATCAGATCGCCGCCGTCCATGGTTTCCAACATGGTTGCGCAGCGCAGAAGGGTGGATTTCCCAGAGCCGGAAGGCCCAATGATAGACACAACCTGTCCTTCTGTTACAGACAGAGAAATATCCTTCAGCACTTCGTTTTCCCCGAAGCTTTTATTGCAGTGCTTAATTTCCAATACCTTATTCATTGTATGCCCTCCTTTCTTAATGGTAATAGCTCAGTTTCTTTTCAATGCGTTCCATTGCGAATGCAACCACACCATTGAAGATGAAATAGAACACACCCGCAACGAACAGGGGCATAATACTTGTTCTTGCAGATGCAATCTGTTTTGCTACAGTAAACATTTCCTCATACGCCAGTACGAACGCAAGAGAGGTATCCTTTACCAGTGTAATAACCTCATTCGTCACAGGAGGCAGTACGCGCTTCACCATCTGCGGGAAAATGATGCGGAAAAAGGTCTGGTTTTTATTATACCCCAGAACGGATGCCGCCTCATATTGTCCCTTGGGGATGGATTCGATACCGGAACGGTAAATTTCCGCAAAATATGCTGCATAGTTAATAGAAAAGCCGATGATAATCGCAGCGAAGCGGTACCATCTGGGCAAAGAAATACGGAACAGATAGTAAGGTGCAAAATTCACCACCAAAAGCTGCAGCATCAAGGGCGTGCCGCGCAGAATGGCAATGAAAACCTTAATGACTGCCTGCAAGGGCTTTATTTTTGACATACGCCCGAAGGCAACCAAAAGCCCCAAGGGCATGGAAAACAGCAGTGTCAGCACAAAAATCATCAGGGAGGAACCCATGCCGCTTACCAGCTGCTGTGCAATAATCGCAAAATTCATAGTAAATTTCCTTTCTTAACCGTAAAATGCAGGAATCCGAGAAATTCCTAAAACGCAGGAAAGGCGGCAGGAGCCTTCCCACCGTCTTTCCCAGCTTTTTTCATAACTGTTTCTTTCTTATTTTCCCAGGCAAAGCATCTGATCCAGATTGTAATCCTTATACTTTGCTGCGATTTCCGCCAGAGTACCGTCCTCTGCCATTTCATCCAGTGTTGCCTGTACCTGATCTCTCAGCTCTTCATTGCCCTTCTTGAAGCCGATTGCATACTGCTCTGTGGAGAGGGGCTCTTCCAGCATTCTGAATTTATCTGCCTTTGTTGTCAGCTGATACTGTGCTACGCCGATATCTACCGCGATGGCATCATTTGTACCTGCCTCCAGATTCATAAATGCTGTGTTGTAATCTGCGATTTCATCCAGAGATGCGAAGGAATTTACGACATCTGCCTTGGATTCATCCTGCAAAGCGGAAAGTGCGGAGGAGCCTGCCTGTGTGATGACGTGCTTGCCTGCCAAATCAGCCTCTGTCTGAATATCGGAATCCGCTCTTACAACATATACGATGCTGTTGTCAACATAGGGCTTGGAGAAGGTGTATTCATCCTCTCTGCCTGTCATGGTGAAGCCGTTCCAGATACAGTCGATTGCACCACTGTTCAGCTCCATATCCTTTGCATCCCAGTCGATGGGCTGCTTTACCAGCTCCCAGCCGTTTCTTTCGCAGACCTCAGCAGCCAGATCCAGATCAAAGCCGGCATAATCGCCACTCTCTGTTCTGTAGCCATAAGGAGGATATTCCGCATCGAAGCCTACAGTGAAGGTCTTTGCGCTGTCAGAGCCGCCGCAACCTGCCAGAACAGACGCACCCATAACCATTGTCAAAAACAGTGCCAAATACTTTTTCATACGTTATCGTCCCCTTTTTCATATCGTTTTTTCATTCCTGCGGAGCGTCGCTCCTTTGTTCTTCATCATAGTATCACATTACCACACTAAAGTAAAGCAAAAGAATCTGCTTTTTCGCCATTATTTTTTATGCAAAATACACAACTCCTTTCGCGCCCTGTGTGCAGTGCCTTCCATCCCTTTCTCCCATCCTTCTGCACGCCGAGTTTTTGTCGATTTTTCAAGATTTTTTACGTTTTTCTATTGACAACCGCGAAAAAAGGTATATAGTGTAGGTATAAAAATAATACAATCAATATCAGTAAAAGATGCAGCCGTAGTCGACAGCATCTCAAACGATAATAGCAAACCCATCGAAAGGTGGCGACGCAAAGCTATAGGGCCTTACCCCTTGAAAAAGGGCTGGCAGCCAGTTACCGAAAGGAGATTCCGTATGAAACGGCTTTTTTCTTGTGTTTGCACATTTGTTGCAGCCTTTATTTTAATGTCTATGACAGGCGTGGTAACAGCCAGCGCTTCTACAGGTTCTATTGATACTTCCCATGCAAAAGATGGTTTTGTTACCGTAAATTACGCTTCCGATTCCAAATTGAAGGTCGGCATCCAGTACGGTGACAATAAGACCTCCTATAAAAACTGCCCCAGCGGCAAAACTGCAGAATTCTCTCTGGACCAGGGCGATGGCACATACACTATTACCGTATGTGAAAACATTTCCGGTACAACCTATCAGGTTGTCAGCAGAGAAACCGTAAATGCAAAAATCAAAAACGAATATGCTCCCTACCTTATCTCCACCGCAGATGTGCAGTTTGCAGCAGGTGATGCAGTCAGCCAAAAGGCGGCTGAAATCTGCAAGGGCGCAGCAACCGATGCAGAAAAGGTAACCGCAATCTACAACTACATTGCAGGGCATTACACCTACGATACAAAGCTTGCAGATGAAATCACATCCGGCAAGGTAAGCAAATATATCCCTGACACAAGTGCTACGCTGAACAGTAGCAAGGGCATCTGCTATGACCTGTCTTCTCTGTTTGCAGCTATGTGCCGCAGCCAGAGCATCCCTTGCTCTTTGACAAAGGGCTATGCCGGCAGAAGCTACCATGCTTGGAACAAGGTAAACGTAGACGGTGCTTGGTATCAGATTGATTTGACCTACGCTGTAACAGAGCGTGTACTGAACGCAAACAGCCTGTCCGATTGCGTATCTCCTTTGCACTACGCACAGCAGAGTGATTCTCTCGCAATCGCAGCATAACAGATTGTAATAATGTAATAAAGAAAAAACACATACCAGGAAGTCTTTTCTTCGCTATGTGTTTCCTATAACAAAACCATTTCTACCTTTACAGATAACGCAGACACAAACGCATGGTACTATCTGGCGGTACAGGAAGCAACCAATAGCCACTACAACACAAGCAAGGAAAACTCTGCCTATGAAAAATGGACAGGCTTGCGCAAAATACTTGATTGAATTGAATTAAGCTGATTATATTCGATTCGGGTGTTTTGCATAAAAACACCGCTCATTTTCCACTATAAAACAGACAAGTTTTCTATATTTAGATAGCGGCATGTTCCCATTTTCCGTGCCGTCATCATTTTTCCAGATTTTTTCAACAAAACTTGCATATAATTGCATACAAATATGTTGAGAATCCACAAAAGAACTTGAAATTTTATCAAGCTGTGATATAATACATTGTAACAGGACTTTGCAATGTATTTTATCTATATAAATACATTATATTATTATCTGTGCGGCTCGTTGAAAGAGCGTGTGTACAGACAAAGGCACAGCCGACGAAAGCCGGTGTCGCAAAGCCAAGGGCCTAACCGAATTTTTCTTCGCACGGCAGCCGGTTGCCAAAAGACATATCGTATCCTCCTTCTTCGGGTCTCACAAGAACAAAGAAGGAGGATTTTTTATGATGAAAAAGAAATCAGGAAAACGCTTTCTGTCCTGGCTCTTGGCTGCCGTAATGATAATTGCGTTGATGCCGGCGAATGCGTTTGCGAACGATGACAACGACTATGGCGGAATTGACACCTACGCCAACCAAAGCAATGACAATGTGGAGTTCTGGTGTACCAACTCCAGAGTTAATGTAGGTGGCAAAACATCTGCATCCCTCAACAGTCTGCTTTCTGGCAAAACACAGCTTGTTTTTGCACAGGAATCATCTCTGCAGGAGGGTACTCTCACAAACGGCTCCGGTTTAACAGGCAAGCTCTGGAAAGTAATGGTTCAGGATAATAGAAACAAGCAGACCGGAAATTCAAATGACAATAAAACCGGTACAGGTACTGAAATCACTTCCATTTGGGGTGAATGGAAATGGATACATTTTCAAGGGTATCGATACCAGTACAATTATCTTACAGCAGATGGGAAAACAGGTACCCTGCGCTCGAACCAAACTGTAGTTGTTTATTACAAACAGGTATTTGTTACAGATTCCAACTACGGTATTATCTACGGTACTGACTGGGGATATAATGATGGTAGTCATGATGATGCTCCTAGAAAGATAACCTACCAATTTGCACAGGAAAACAATGATGGCACCTCTACTATACTGAAAAGCGGAAATTACTGGTATGCAGAGAAATCCGTTCCCATTAAAGGTATTGGTGCACAGTTGAACCCTAAATATGAAATTTCCAAAATCACTGTTGATGGTACCAAACAGGCTCCCGACAAAGAGGTCTCCCTTGACCGTCAAAGTTCCCATGTAGTTACCTTCTACATTAGAAGCGTAGAAACAACCAAAGTTCAGTACAACTGGATTGGTGCAGAAAACCTTGGTGATGATGTAAAATTGCCTACTGATACTGGAGATTATAACTGGGGGGACACAGCAACCTTAACCGAAGAAGCAGCAGCATTTACGCCTAACCTCATTAAAAAAGGCACAGACGGTGTTAAATATATGTTCTCCGGTTGGTATGATAACCACGAGTTTAAAGGTAGCCCCGTAACTTCTATCACTGTCTCCGATACAAACTACACCTTCTATGGTCGTTGGACTTCTGCGGCTGTTGAAGTTGATTTGAACAAGGATGACAGCAATACCAACAGATTTGAAAAAACTCTGACTAATGCAGAAAAGCTTTCTGATAACGCTGAACGCGAATTTACAATCAGCATTACCAATGATGACGATTCTAATGAAACATACACAGGTACAGCCACTGTAAGCAAAGAAAATCCCACTGCACCCTTTGAATTTGATGAAACCCAGAAAATGGTATTCGATATCGACGATGCAGGCATTGGTGAAGACGGCACTGTGCCTGAGAACGGCGTAGATTACACCTATACTGTAAAAGAAGAAACATCTGGTTCTTCTGATGATATCGAATTTGATAATGCAACCTACAAAATGAAGGTAAACCTCAAATTGGAAGATGGCAATCTGGTAGCTACAGTTTCTTTTACAGATGCAACTGAAGGAGCTGTCACTACTCCCATCACCTTCACAAATACATACACACCTGCTTACCCCGTTTATGTTTACGGTCGTTACATGCACAACAACGATCATCTGAAAGGCGATGTAACTGTAAACAACGAAAAGGTTCAGTGGAACGCAGATAGTACAAACCAAAACGCTAAAGAATATTACATCACCTTTGGTAAAATCGAAAAAGGTACAAAGGTAGAAGCTACAGAAGGTGCAACAACTTCTGATCTTTTATTCAGCACGGATAGCATCACTCTGAATGAAGAATTCTCTGGTACAGGCAGTGCTGCTTCTAACAATGTTTCTCTGAGCAATGTTAACAGCTGGGGTAATGTTCACGCTTGTCCCGGTGCAGTAGGCTATACCAACGAGGGTTTTGCTTGGCACATGGACGGTAATATCAATGTTTACACTGTAGCATACGATGACGGCGTTGATGATGCTAGCGTTACAAATATGCCCACTAACCCCCAAGGCTACTTCTTCGGCAGCTACACAACCGCCGCTGCACCTAGCCGTGAAGGCTATGACTTCCAAGGCTGGAAGGCAGAAGGCACTGATAACGTTTACGAGGCAAATCAGGGATTCACTCTTAATGGAGACGTAACTCTGGTTGCACAGTGGACACTGAGCAACGCAAATGTAACCTTTATGATTGATGGCGGTACATGGACTGCCCCTGAAGCTGTAAAGGATACAGCAAACGCTTTTAAAGAAACAATTAAGCTGGACAACGGTCATGCGACATTAGCTAACATTGGCTATACTCCTAAAGGCAAAGCAGATGACAGCCACACAGGCAATGGTAAATGGTACAAGGATAGTAACCCTATTATCGGTGACTTCGAAAATCAGTCTGTTGAAAATGGTGCTATCTTTATCCTGAAATTCGAACCTAAAGCACCTCCAAAGACCGCTACTGTAACTTTCGAGATTGACGGTGGTACATGGAATTCTACAGCACCTGAATCCATAGTTCTCGACGTGGAAAACGGTCCAGCAAAACTTTCTGATAAACTTTCTGCCGCTCCTAAAGGTACTGCAAACGAAAACTACAGCCCTGAAGGCAAATGGTATAAAAAAGTTAATGATGACCTCGTTTCTGTTGACAACATTTTAAATGTAAATATCGACAGTGATACAACCTTCGTTCTGAAATTTGATAAACAGCAGTACACCATCGAATATCAGTGGAGCACAGATCGTCCCTCTGATATTACAGAGACTCAGCTTCCCCCAGCTACTACAAAAGATGGCTTAGCTCCTACTGAGGAAACTGAAATTAACGCTCTCAATAAAGCCGCAGAGAAAACCTATACCACTACTTCCACAACCAACAAAGATGGTAAATATGGTGAATGGACACTCGTTGGTTGGACTCCCTTAAGATCTGATGATGGTACAAAAATCATCTTCACGGGTAATTGGAAATTCACAGAAAAAGAGAAACCCGTTGAAGTTAAAGTAACCTTCAAAATCGAAGGCGGCACATGGGATGGCACTAACAGCGAAGATCAGACCACAACAGTTATTCTAACAAATGGAGCAGGTTATTTAAAAGAAGAACAACTGCCCAAAGGTACTCATACCCCCGATGCAAACCACATCGGTACAGGGTACTGGAAAATTGACAAAGGTCAGGATATTACAAGCATCCTTATTCAAGGAAATACAGACTTCATCTATACCTTCAACGAACGTGGTACTGTTGCCACTGAACTGAGCAAGCTGATTCAGAAAGAATTCAAATCGCAGCACGGCTACAGCACAGAAGGAACCTTCACTGCAATCGCAGAGGTTATCGCAGAACCTGTTGCAATAGCAATTTCCTACACAGCTGAAGAAATGGATGAACCCACAGAAGCCAGAATCTACGATGGTACTGTTACTCTGAAAACAGGCGAAACAAAAGCCTTCGACTTCTCCGCAAAAGACAAAATGGCTGATGTATTAACACCTAACACACGCTACACAGTCAGGGTCTCCGAGGATAAAGGCGACCTTTCCAAAGTAACCTATGACACCACAAAATACATCCTCGGATTTGAAACAGATGGGAATGCTGTAGTGGACTATATCTGGATTGCAAAAGAGAAGGATAGTGAGAATGATCATCCTGAACTAGAACCCGTAGAAGGCACAACAATCACATTCCACAATATTTACACCTACAAGCGTCACCATTCCTCCAGCGACGGTGGTAATGGCGGCGGCAAAAAAGAGGAAAAACCTACCGTAGAAATCAAGGATGATGATGCACTGGGTCTGAATAACACAGACCACTTCGCATACATCGTTGGCTACGGCAACGGCGAGGTAAGACCTCAGAACTCCATCACCCGTGCAGAGGTTGCGGCTATCTTCTTCCGCCTGCTTGAGGATGACGTTCGTGATGCAAACTACACTCGTCAGAATAAATTCACAGATGTAAGCAACGATGCTTGGTACTGCAGCGCAGTATCCACACTGAGCGCGATGGGTATCATTTCCGGTTATCCCGATGCTACCTTCCGCCCCAACGCATCCATCACTCGTGCCGAATTCGCCGCAATCGCAACTCGTTTCGATGTAAACGGCGATAAAACACCCGCAAGCTTCAACGATATCGCAGGCCACTGGGCAAAGGACGAAATCGCTGTAGCAGCCAATAACGGCTGGGTAAACGGCTATGAAGACGGTTCCTTCCGTCCTCAGAACAAAATCACTCGTGCCGAAACAATGTCTCTGGTAAACCGCGTGCTCAACCGCAAACCTGAGACAGCCGAGGATCTCCTGGAAAACATGACAAAATGGACAGATAATGCCGATACCAACGCTTGGTACTATCTGGCAGTACAGGAAGCAACCAACAGCCACTATTATGAATACAAAGAAAATTCTCAGTATGAAAAGTGGACAGAATTGCGTGAAACTCGCGACTGGTCCGAGCTTGATAAATAAATCATAAGCGCTTACAACTCGGAAGGGTTGCTCCCTTCCGCTCCTCTTTCAGACCTCCGGTTTTAAGCCAAGAAAAACCGGAGGTTTTTCTTTTGCTTTTCTGCAATCAAAAAGGACGAAACCCCGTTTCCGGCATTTCGTCCTTTTTCTATTCCTTTTTTATCCTGCGATTGCACAGATTCTTACAATTTTGCCCTTAGAATCCTTCGTCAATGCAACCGTGCAGTCATCCCTTGCATCCGAGCAGGCATCCAGAAAGTCCTGCAGTCCATACAAATCCTCATCATATCTGAGGTTTCTCTTATAATCATCCTCATCCGCCGCCGCAGAAAGCTTATACACAAATTCTGCACGGGTGCTGATTTCAAATGTCTTTTTGCTGCCGTCTATCCTTACCTCGATTTCATCTGCTCTTCTGTCAACAGATACCAGCTCGCCGCGTGCATCCTCCCAGAACGCCGTAATCGTTTTTACCTCACCGCTACCGTTATAGCCCAGCTCCACATAAATCTGGGAATCGCCATAGGCATAGTCCAACTCGCTGTTCAGCTTCGTCAGACTGATGCTTTCGCCGCCCAATTTCACTGTTACACTGCTTGCCAAATCCATCTTGATATTCAGCCCTGCCGCCGTAACGGTAATGGTTCTCTTATCCTCAACCAAGTCTCTGAGATAGCCTTCCTTCGCGTCCGCCATCTCCGCGGTAATTTCGCAAACATCACCATTCTTATCGAACCCCAACGTAACATTGAAGCTGTAATCCTTATAGCTGTCAATCAAATCGGAAACATCCCTGTTCTTGCCATTGATGGTTACATCCACATCATCCGCCAAACCATAGGTATAGTCCTTTTCCTTCGCTACAATCGTAAGCTCTCTCTTGCTGATTTTACTCAGCTTGCCCTTGTTATTACTGCTGAATTTCGATACCGCAAGAAGCTCCGTTACCTCGTCATCCCTGTTGGTGTCCACCGAAACGGTGTACGCCTTGCCATCGCGATAGCTTTCCCGCAGGGCAGAAACACTGCTCTTTTTACCGTCAATCCGCACTGTCACATCATCACTCAGGTTATACTGATATGTCTTACTTCCTGCCGTAAATTCAATGCGTTTGCTGTTGAGGAAGGTCAGCGTGCCGTTGTAATCATCCTCCATAGAGGTAATCTTAATCTCCGAAACCCTGTTATTCTTATCCAGCTTCAGGGAAACCACAAAATTGCTGTCATCATAATTCCGTTGGAATTTGCTGAACTTCATCGTATTGCCGTTATAGGTAACCTCCACATCGCTTGCCAGAGTGTAGGTATATTCCTTCTTGCCGGATTTGATGGTAATCTCGTCATCCTCCACATCCGTCACAGTGCCGTCAGTGGGGTTGTTTGCATTCACCACCGCTACAACCTTCAGCACATATTCATCCTTATCCAGAGTCAGTGTTACGTCATAGGAGGTATCCTCCAAGGCTCTGGAAAGCTTGCTGACGGTCGATTTCTTCCCATCCAGTCTGATTTCCACATCATCATCCAGATAGAATTTCTTTTCGGTCGAGCCATCCTTGACCGTAATCTTGGAATCGGTGATATCCTTCAGCTCATATTTCTTTTCAGTTGTCTGCTTGATGCCGTTCTTGGAATATGTCACCGTGATACTGCTCATATACTGCCCTTCGTAGGTCACCTTCACAGTATCCCCTGTTTTGATATCCGAAAGAGCAATCGTCTGTCCGTTATATTTCGCCGTTACCTTTCCCTTCACCCCAAACAGGCTCAGAGAGGAACCGCTTGCCGTCATCGTCAGGAAAATATCCCCATTCTGCATCGTCTTGCAGTCGGTCACTGTCCCTGTTGCAGTTTTCCGGTTGGTTTCCGTTCCCTTATTTTCCACCAGCTTATTATAGGATTTTACGGAAAGCACCGCCATCTCCGCACGGGTGATGTTCTTCTTGGGATTGAATTTATTATCCGAATCCCCCACCATCAAATTCACTCTGTACAGCAGCTCCAGATAGGGCACTGCCGTTGCGGAAATCGCATCCTTATCGGCATAGCCCAGTGTTGCGCCGGATTTCACGTCATACCCCTTTACGGTATCCATCGCCTTCCCGAAAATCACGCCGACATCCTCGCGGTTTGCCGCCTTTGTGCCGCCCTGCAGCTTATTCAGCTCCGCCGTTGTCAGAATACTGTTTTCCAAGCCGTATGCCGTTGCCTTATACGCCCATGTCGGGATGTTATACGCGCTGATTACAGGCTTCCATTTTGTCACCGTTGCATCATTGACATCCTGCTTCGTGTATGCCTTCATGATGGAATACATCAGCTGCACCGCTTCGCAATAGGTCACGTTGTTTCTCGGCTTGCAGTAACGCTTGCCGTTTTCCTCGTAGCCGCTCATCAGCCCAAGCTCTGCCGCCTGATTCAGAAACGGCTTAAAGCCCGACCACGTCACCGTGTTGATATCCACAAAGGTTGTTGCCGCATAGGCAGGCACTGAAATACTGCCCATCAACAGGCTTGCCGTTGTTGCCAAGGTTAGAATCTGCTTTGTTTTTTTCATACCTTCTGCCCCCTTCTTGTTCTCTGTTGTCTCCAAAAGGACAAACCTCTCTGTCATAATTGTATCATAAATTTCAGGAAAAAATTCTTTCAATTTCCTTAATCTTTCGCATTTTTTACGACTATCTTTTCTCTTAGACGAAAATTTTTCCGTTTTGTTCCACCCCTGTCCCCTGCTTCGCATAAACAGAAGCCATCCGGTTATCCATTAAAATCGTCACTTCATTTTTTCTTCCTCCGCCGAAGACCCTTTCGTCATTTTTCCTATACAAAACATCGGCTTTTCTTCACTTTAACATAGAAAAAGCCCCTCTGCAATCGTGATTCTGCCGATTGACAGACGGCTTTCTTTTCGGTAATGTATTTCTATAGAAACACGATTTTAAAGGAGGTATGATACCCATGAAAAAACACGAATTACAAACCCCTGCCATCCTCTTGGATCTGGATAAGCTGGAACACAATATTCAATCCTGGCAGGCACTCTGCAACGAAAACGGCAAAGAGCTGTGGCCCATGATTAAGACGCATAAAAGCACCGCCCTTGCGAAAATGCAGCTGGACGCAGGCGCAACAGGCTTTCTCTGCGGCACATTGGATGAATGTGAAATGGTTTATCAGCTTGGTGCAAAGCATATCATGTATGCTTATCCCACCGCAAACCCCGTCAATATCCGCCGCCTGCTGCCCTTTGCCAAGGATGCAGAGCTGATTATCCGTCTGGATACTGTCCGCGCGGCAGAAATTTTAAACAGCGAAGCGGAAAAAGCAGGTGTCATCGTTTCCTATACCGTCATTGTGGATATGGATTTCCACCGCTTCGGGATGCCCGCAGATGCAGTTGTGGATTTCGTGAAAACGCTTTCCTCCTTGAAAAATCTGAAATTCCGCGGCATTTCCACCCATCCCGGCCAGGTTTATGGCTGCACCACAAGAGCCGCTCTGGAGGAGGTTGCTAAGCTGGAAAAGGATACCATGAAAAGGGCTGCCGATGCTCTGGCTGCGGCAGGCTTCCCCTGCGAGATCATTTCCTCCGGCTCTACCCCCACCTTTGAGATTGCCATAAAGGATAAAACCCTCAACATAAGCCATCCCGGCAACTATACCTTCTTCGATAACATCCAGATTTCCCTTGGCACCTGCGGCGAGGATGCTTGCTCTTTACGCGTATTGGCAACCGTTGTTTCCCATCCCTCCGAGGGGTTCTATCTCTTTGATGCCGGCTCCAAATGTCTGGGTCTGGATCAGGGGGCGCACGGAAATTCTGCCATCAAGGGCTTCGGGTATGTTGTCGGGCATCCTGAGCTGACGATTGTCGGGCTTTCCGAGGAGGTCGCAAAGGTAAAGGCAGACGGCACATGTGATTTGCAGGTCGGTGATCAGGTCGAAATCATCCCGAATCATTCCTGCTCCACCGCAAATAATACCGGCTGGTATACCTGCGTGCGCGGCGATGAGATTGTAGATTTCATTGCAGTCGATGCAAGAGAAAACAGTAAGAAAAAGGGTACATTATAATACGAAAAAGGGAGTCCATTCGGACTCCCCTTTTTTAACTTGAAATTCCCGATTTCAAGTTATTAATTAAAAATCTCACTGGAAACGTATGTCTTGCCGCCCTTCAGCTCACTGGGCATTGCCGCCTTCATCACCATATCGCCCTCAACTACATATTCTGCGCTGCCGAGCGTAATTTCAATGGAGGTGCCGTCCTTTTCCAGAACGATGGGCTTCTGCTTGCCCTGCCATTTTACGGTATAGCCGTTTTCCTTTGCCGCCTCTCTCAGAGGAACCATCATCTGTGCCTGCATTTTAGGCTCATTTCCCATTTCTTCCCCTGCTTCTTCTGCCTGTGTCAGCAGCAGCACCAAAGAAGGTGTTGTCTGTGCAGGAATGCTTCTTGTTGTCACATCATAGAACACCAGTGCATCCTGATTTTTTACATCCTCTGCGGAAAGTCTGATTTTTGCGCCTTCCAAATTCAGAATTCTTGTTTCATCGGAAATATTCAGCTGCAGCTTATTTGTCTTATCTGTCAGGTCATCCCCGAAGTGTCCAACCATCATATTGTCCGCATCTGCATTGGCAACTACTGCTGTCACGCTGCCCAGATAAGGAGGCAGACTCATACCCATAGGGCTGTTTGCGCTGTAAACCACTGCAACCTCCATGCCCTCTGTCAAATCAGCCACTGTCTTATAGCTGCCGTCCTTTCTATCCAGAATCAGGCTGTTTGCATCAACTGCAAAGCGCAGACCGCCATTTTTGTTTTCGATTTCCACAACGGAAACACCGTCTGTTCCGGATTTCTCTACAGAAACAATCTTACCGCTATCCGTTGTAAAGCCTTCTTCCTTTACGTCCATCTCACTGCCTGCTGCAGCCATATCATTTGTTGCTGTTCCGTCTACTGCAAACACAGTTGTGCCTGCCAGCATTGTCAGCACCATACCCATTGCCATAACCTTTGTCATATTCTTTTTCATATTCATTTCCTCCTAACTAAATGGTGTGGTATTGTTTTCTGTTTTCGTTGTATACCAATCAGACGTAATCTATTTTGCAAAAGTTCCGCTTTTTTTAAAAAATTTTCAGATTTTTATTGTTTCTTTTTCCAAACAAAAAGACCTGCTATTTCATCCTTCTGAAACAGCAGATCCTTCGCTTTTATTTTTCTTCTTTTTCGTCCTCGTCCACAATTTCAATGTTATCCAGCTGTGTCTTGAAATTCGCGCGGAATTTAATTAAGAATTCCTGACGCAATAAGGTCTGTTCTTCCTTTTCCGCTTCGGTCAGACCAACGGTTTTCGCTTTCTTCGCCAGTTCATTGATACGCTTTGTCAAAGGGGTTTCCTGTTCAAACATCTTTCATCCTCCTTACGCCATTACAAATCGATAATTTCCGCATTGGCAACCGCTTCCTCCAGCAGTCTGTCCAATTCGGTCAGCTTATGCTCCGCCTTTTCAATATAATTCAGACGAGGCTTTGTCACAGGATGCTTTGCCACAAAAACAGTACAGCAGTCCTCATACGGGCGAATGGAAATTTCAAATGTACCGATTTTTTCCGCACGTTCAATGATTTCCGCCTTATCCATCCCTGCCAGAGGGCGCAGTACAGGCAAATCGCAGACTGCATTGATGACCTGAATCCCCTGCATGGTCTGGCTTGCCACCTGTCCCACGCTTTCGCCTGTTACCAGTGCCAGTGCATCATCCTTGTGTGCGATCATTTCCGCCGCACGCATCATCGCACGTTTCAGATGAATCGTCAGGCGATCATGTGCCGTGTTATCCAGAAGGTACAGCTGCAATTCCGTAAAGGGAACCACATACAGCCGAAACTCCCCTGTAAAATCCGCAATGCGCTTCGCCAAATCAATAACCTTTTCCTTCGCCCATTCGCTTGTATACGGGGGGCTGTGGAAATAAACGCCCTCCACCTCAACGCCGCGTTTTGCCATCATCCATGTTGCAACAGGGCTGTCGATGCCGCCGGAAAGCAGGCTGACTGCCTTGCCGTTGCTGCCGTAGGGCAGACCGCCGTAGGTGCGGATAGTTTTGGAATGTAAGTAGGTGCTGTTGCGAATCTCAATATTCAGCGTCACATCCGGATGCTTCACATCCACCCTCATATTCGGCATGTGATCCAGAAGATACGCCCCCACCTCCATGCTCATTTCCATGGAGTGCATGGGATAGCTTTTATTCGCACGGCGTGTATTTACCTTAAAGGTCATTTCCTTATCGCCGTAAAATTCCTGCATGTGCGCCAATGCTTCCTTGCAGATGGTATCAAAGCTGTTATCCTCCAGACGCACTCCGGGGCAGATGGAATGCAGCCCGAAGATGGTTTCCAGCTTGGGAATGGTAAAATCATAATCCAATTCGCCATCGCGATTTTCCACAATCAGGCGACCGGGGTCACGCACAACATAATAGTTACCGTAAGGGTCGAGATTTTTGCGAATCGCAGAAATCAGGCGGTTGATGAAGATATATTTATTATTGCCGCGCATGGCAATCTCACCGTATTTCACGATTAAAACCTTTTCAGCCATTATTTTCTCCTTTTCTTATCTGTTATATTTTCTAAAGAAGGGAACCAGTTCCTCCAACGCTTTCAGACATTCCTTTGCTTCCTCCACTGTATTATAGCGGCAGAAGCTGAAACGGATTGCCCCTTCAATTTCAGAGAAGGGCAGACCCATTGCCGTCAGAACGGGGCTGCCGACCTTCTTCTTGCTGTCACAGGCAGAGCCGGCAGAAACCACAATGCCCTTGCTTTCCAGCGCGTGCAGTAGTACTTCGCTTCTGAGCCCCTTGAAGGTCACATTCAGCACATAGGGGCTTGCCTCCTCCAGGCTGTCCCCGTTCAGCTGGGTATCTGGCAGAGCGAGAATCCCTTCCAGCAAGGTCTGCTTTACCTCTCTCACATGGGCAATGCTTTCCTTCATGCTCTTGAAGGCTTCGTCACATGCCACGCCCAATGCCGCCGCGCCGGGGCCGTTTTCTGTACCGGGGCGCTGTCCTCTCTGCTGTCCGCCGCCAAGCATCAGCGGTTTCACCTTCAGGCCCTTGCGCATATAGAGCATCCCAACGCCCTTCGGTCCATGAATCTTATGACCGCTCATCGTCAGCAGGTCAATTTTCATTTTTTCCACATCAATGGGGTATTTCCCGAAGGCCTGCACCGCATCCACATGATACAGACACTGCGGATTCTTCTCCTTAATCAGCTTGCCGATTGCCGCCGCATCCTGCACCGTTCCCGTTTCGTTATTTACCAGAATCGTGCTGACCAGAACCGTATCGGGGCGGATGGCATTTGCCAGCTCCTCCAAGGAGATATGTCCCTGTCTGTCCACCTTCAGCCATGTGACCTCTGCGCCCTTTTCCTCTAATAGCTTCATAGGATTCTTCACCGCAGGGTGTTCAATTTCCGTTGTAATAAAGTGCTGTCCCTGTCTTTTATAGCCCTCTGCCGTGCCGTAAATCGCCCAGTTATCGCCCTCTGTGCCGCCACTGGTAAAGAAAACCTCGTCATATTTGCAGCGAATCCCTCTTGCGATGATTTCCGCCGCATTTCTGATTTCCTTTTCCGCCGCCAGACCCATAGCACTCACAGATGCAGGGTTGCCGTATTGTTCGCAGAGCATTGTGCTCATTTTTTCCGCTACCGCAGGCAGCGCTCTTGTCGTTGCCGCATTATCAAAATAAATCATACTTGCCTCCTCAATCCAATTCATATAAAAGGATAGCTGTTGTTGTCATGCCTGCCGTTTCCGTCCGCAGGATGCGTTTCCCAAGGGTGATTGGCGTAATGCCGTTTTCCTTCGCCAGTGCGATTTCTTCCTCAGCAAAGCCGCCCTCCGGTCCGATGAAAACGCCGATGCTCTCACCCTTGAAGTCCTTCACAAATTCGCGTAGCCCCGTCTTTTCTTCCCGTTCATAAGGGATAATCGCGCCATCCAGCCTTTTTGCCTCTGCAACGGCATCCTTGAATTTTAGCACCTGTCCGCCGATTTCGGGAATCTTCCCTCTGCCGCTCTGCTTTGCCGCCGCCTCGGCAATTTTCTGCCAGCGCTCCAGCTTTTTGCCTTCCTTTTTATCCAGCTTCACAATGGCGCGCTCCGTGCTGACCGCAACAATCCGCTCCACGCCAAGCTCCACGCATTTCTGAATAATCAGCTCCATCTTATCCGCCTTTGGCAGTCCCTGATAAAGCGTAATTTTTGTTTTCGGCTCTGTTTCGCAGGGTGCTTGGGAAAGAACCTCTAACTGCACGCCATCCGCCAGAGAGGAAATTCTGCATTGGTAATCCATGCCCTCTCCATCGCAAAGCGTCAGCTCCTCGCCTTCCTTTGCGCGCAGAACGGTCTTAATATGCTTTTCGTCCTCTCCATGCAGGCAAATCTGTCCTTGTGTCATGTCGATTTTATCAAAGAAAAATTTCGGCATCCCCATCACCCCACATATTTCGATGCGATGGCAACCCAGCCCTTTTTCTCACGCACATCCTGCACGTCAAAGCCGCCTGCCGCCAGTGCCGCAAGCACATCCTCTTTTCTCTCGGTAATGATACCACTCGAAAGGAAAATACCGCCGTCCTTAATATAGTCAGGCACCTGCTTCGTCAGTGCAATGATGATATCCGCCACAATGTTTGCCTCTACCATGTCATATTTTTTGCCGCTGTATTTTTCATGCAGTGCCGCATCCTCCAGAATATTCCCTGCACAAACATGGTATTTCTCTCTGGGAATCTCGTTTCTGTCGCTGTTTTCGTAAGCAATCGCCATGGCATTCGGGTCAATATCCACTGCATCTGCCTCCTTTGCCTCCAACAAAAGAGAAGCAATCGAAAGAATCCCGCTGCCACAGCCGATATCCAGAACCATATCGTCCTTTTTCACATATTTTTCAATCAACTCCATGCAAAGCTGCGTGGTTTCGTGTGTCCCTGTGCCGAAGATATGTCCGGGGTCAATTTTCAGAATCACCTTATCGGTTTCCTCCGTCAACTCCTCCCAAGAGGGCTTAATCATGATTTTTTCGCCGACAGGGAAGGGCTTAAAATATTTCTTCCAGTTGTTCGCCCAATCCTCCTCCTGCACGTTTTTCATTTTTAGCTCCAAAGAGCCTAAATCCAATTCCTTCTCACTCGCCTTCACTGCCGCCAATGCGCCCTGAATCTGTGCAAGCTGTTCTCTGCCGTAAAGGTTATCGCGCAGGAAAAAGGTAATTCCTGTTTCCAGTTCTTCCTTTTCCTCCACCAGCTCATCTGCCACATAATCCCATTCTCTGTTGGGGTTTTCCAGAAATTCCGCAAAATCCGCCTCATCATGAATCATCAGTCCTGTCAGTCCGCACTGATACAGCACGCCCTCCACAGGCTCCAGTCCAATCCGGCTAGTCGCTACGAATACTTCAATCCATTCCATTTCAGGTTTTCTCCTTCCGTTTATCCGTTGCCCGTCAAATGTCTGAGCAAGTGCACAAATGCGTCTTTATGCATTTGCTCACCCGCTTGTCGGGACTTTTTTTATAAAAAGGAAATAAAGCCGTCCTTAAATCAGCAGAACGGCTTCGTGTTATTTGTCATAGAGTTCGCATACTTCCCGATAGCTTTCCGGTGTCCCGATGTCGTAGCATTCTCCCTCAAAGGTATAGGCATATACCTCCTTCTGCCGGTAAAGCCATGCAGGGAAATTGCCGGGGGAATCCGGCTTATTGCCTGCCGCCAGATATGCGGCGAACATGGGAACGGTTTCTTTCTTATAGAGGTATGCGGCGAATACAACCGTATTGGATTTGGGCTTTGCGGGCTTTTCCTCAATATCCAGCACCCTTCCGTTTTCATCCAGAAGGGCAATGCCGAATTGGCTCAGCGCAGCCTCATCCTCCCAGACCTTCACGCACACACAGTCGCGGTTCTTTTCATGGAAGAAATCCACATATTCCTTCAGCGAATAGGTGAAGAAATTATCTCCTGCAATTACCATCAGGTCATCCGCAATCTGCATTTCGTCAATCACAAAGGAAATATCCCCGATTGCGCCGCGCTTATTGGAATCATCTGTTGTGCCGTCATTCAGAACGGTAATGGGTATGTGGCTTTTCGCCGTTTTTGCCCAGTCCGCAAACTGCTCTGCGAATTTATCATTGGAAACCACATAAATCGCATCCAGCTCTTTTACGGTATTCATCTTCTCTACAATATGATCAATGATTGGTTTTTTGCCAATGGGGAGCAAAGCCTTCGGCGTATGCAATGTCAGCGGATATAATCTTGTGGCATAGCCCGCCGCCAAAATAATGGCTTTCATCTTCTCTCCTCCTTCATGTTGTTTCTCTTATTCTGCCCTGCCAAACAGATCATCGCAGATTTCCTGCAGCTGCTTCGGCAGAGGAGCCGTCATTTCCTTTCCGTAAAGATAGCCCAGAGGACCCTCCTGTTCCTTCCATTCCACCCGAAGGGCATGTAAGAACTGATTGGAAAGGGCATATTCTTCTCGGAATTTTCGATTTGTCGCTTCCGAGCCGTATTTTCTGTCACCTGCAACGGGATGCCCGATTGCCTGCATGTGGGCACGAATCTGATGCGTCTTACCCGTAATCAGCTGAATTTCCAGAAGGGTATAGCCCTTTGCATGTGCAAGCGGACGATATTTCGTCATCGTTCTTGCGCCGCTTCCCTCCCGTTTGGAAATGCGCACCTGATTCTTTTCTGCATCCTTCGTCAGATAGGCGGTAATTTCGCCCGCCTCATGTATTTCCCCTGCAACCAATGTCAGATAAAACTTGTTCAGCTTGCGGCTGCGAATGATTTCATTCACCGCCTGTACGCCCTGCAGGGTTTTCCCCGCAATCACGATGCCACTTGTGTTTCTATCCAGTCGGTTGCAGAGTGCCGGGGTAAAGCTGCTCTCCGCCGCAGGGGTATACTGCCCCTTCTGATAAAGATAATAAAGCACCTGATCAATCAGCGTATCGGTATCACTGCTTTTTTCGGGATGTGTGAGCAGTCCTGCCGGCTTGGAAACCACCAGAATCTCGTCATCCTCATACACAATGCCAAAATGCCTTTTTGCCGCAGGCACCGTTTTTTCCTCCATAAAGGACTGCATCGTTTCCTCGGCGAGGTAAAGCCTGAGGGTGTCCCCTGCCCGAAGCAGTTCGTTTCCCTCTGCCTTACCGCCGTTGTATTTGATGCGTTTTTTCCGCAGCATTTTATAAATAAAGCCCTTGGAGGCCTTATTCATATATTTCAGCAGAAACTTGTCCAGCCTTTGATTTTCCTCGTTTTTGGTAATGATAATCTCTTTCAAGGCTCTTCCCTCCGGAAAATCAGCTGTGAATCCATGCCAGATATGCGCTGATAAAGTTATCAATCTCACCATCCATCACCGCGTCCACCTTACCGGTTTCCTCGCCTGTCCGGTGATCCTTTACCAGAGTATAGGGCATAAAGATGTAGGAACGAATCTGGCTGCCCCAGCCGATTTCCTTTACATCCCCACGGATTTCCGCCAGCTTCTGCATCTGCTCCTCAATCTTGAGGGCAAGCAGCTTACTTCTCAGCATTTTGAATGCCTTATCCTTATTGGCAAACTGGCTTCTCTCCTCCTGACAGGATACCACAACCCCCGTAGGGAAGTGTGTGATACGGATTGCAGAGGAGGTCTTGTTGATGTGCTGACCGCCTGCACCGCTGGCTCTGTAGGTATCAATACGGATATCATCCGGCTTGATTTCAATTTCCGTATCATCCTCAATTTCAGGCATAACATCGCAGGACGCAAAAGAGGTCTGCCGTCTGCCTGCGCTGTCGAAGGGAGATACACGCACCAAGCGGTGAATCCCCTTCTCGGATTTCAGATAGCCATAGGCATTTTCGCCGTTTACCTGAATGGTAACGGATTTCAGTCCGGCTTCATCGCCGTCCAGCATATCCAGTACCTCCACCTCGAAGCCTTCCTTCTGCGCCCATCTGGAATACATGCGGAAAAGCATATTTGTCCAGTCACACGCCTCTGTGCCGCCTGTCCCCGCATGCAGGGTAACAATGGCATTGTTGCGGTCATATTCGCCATCGAGCATCGTTGCAATGCGCAGTGCCTCGTATTCCGCAAGGAAGGAATCGTTCATTTCCTTTACTTCTTCATATACGCTGTCATCCTGCTCCTCGATGCCCATTTCGATGAGTGTCAGAATGTCCTCGTAGGTTGTTACAAGGCCTTCATATTTGCCGACCTTATTTTTCAGTGCTTTCAGCTTCTGCAATGTTTTCTGGCTCTTTTCCAGATCATTCCAGAAATCGGGGTCTGCGGAAAGCTCTTCTAATTCGTTTATCTTCTCCTTCGCGCCAGCGACGTCAAAGTGAAGCCCCCATTTCCTTTAATTTTTCGTCATAAGCAGAAAGGCCCAGACGGATCTGTTCTAACTCGAACATAAAAAATCATCTCCTTCATAATG
>ULYA01018865.1_pt1 | contig 31669 bp, 24 predicted proteins | sample 1961821 | NCBI WGS metagenome assembly ULYA01 (sample SAMEA4835853, study PRJEB28245) | human gut metagenome | biome: gut microbiome; material: fecal sample | place: Denmark | collected 2008 | reverse complement strand
CCGACGATTTCAGAATAGGCGTACCGTTCGAGCAGAATTTGCATCTTTCACTTTGCATTACAATATAAACAGATTATTTTATTGCCTGACACTATAATTAAACCATCTTTATCAAACAGCATGAAGCCGCAAAAAATTTCCGATTTTTTTTGCAGCCTTTTATACCGAAGGAGGATTCAAAAATGAAAGCAGCAAACAAAAACACAATTCCCATCACTTCAGAATCCGATATTTTATGCGCTTTCAGAAATCTGACTTCTTCTTATGACGAACGCACTTTACACAAATGGATTGATTTTTTCAAAAAATGTATGTATTATGCCTCTTCCGATTATTCTAATCCTATGTTTCTTTCTTTAACTTACAATGCAGTTAAAAAGAGCGAGCAATATCCTTATGAATTTTTATATATTCATAAGTTGATGTATCAGTTTCTCTGCCTGAGAACACCCTGCTTTTTGCAGTTTCCTCCATATACTGATCTTGCATCCGAATACGATCGCACAGCGCTCAAATGGAATGTTCCCGCTCCCATTACGCCTTTTTTGATCTGCTATATCAAAGCCGCCAGTAAATTCAAAAAAAATGCCCCTGTCACTTCATTTTTCCATGAACTTGACGAGACATTTACAGAGACAGAAAAATTTCAAAACGATCTTACTAAAACAGAATATCGGATTTTAACTGATGAAATTCTTTGCCGTAAATATTTTTGTACTACGGAAGAAATTTATAATACTTTCTCAAAAAACGATTCCCAAAAAGAGGCGATCCGGCATTGTATTTTTCATTTAACCGAAACGTTGACCGCAATTTTGCAAAACAGCCGCCTAGAAAATTATTCCGGTACTCCGGTTGTTTCAAACGCATATATTCTGTTAAATACTTTCAGGAAAAAATTATATGAACAGACCTGTTCAGAAAATAAAAAACTAGATTTATCGACCTTATATCCGCACAAAAAGCCGTGGACTATTATAGGTGAAAACGAACTGATGCAGAGCATAAAACATTCTCTGTCTTCCTTTTCTGCAAAAATATTTTCTCTTGCAGAAGCAACTTTGGATTCCCATTCCATTTACCATATCTCGTCGAAAGACTACGAAGCCTTTTCCAACGGATGCACTAAGATCATAAACGACATAGAACAGCAGATTGAGAAAGAAAAAATCACAACATTCTATCTCAATATAACAAGCGCCCCCGCTGTCAGTCACGCTCTCTCTAACGGACAATTAGAACTTGATCAAGAAAACTTGAATTACAGATGTTGTCTGCTTACAGATGCCCTTACGACATTTGCCAATTCTTTTTCACAAACAATCCTGACTTTCAAAAACAACATCAGGAAGGCTTCTCACGCCTTCCCGGAGCAATATACATCTTTAAAAACCGACAGAGACTACTTTTCGGAATTCAAGCACTCTGTCAAAACAATCGAAAAGAGGCTCTACGGAGAAAACTTTATGACAGCTTTTGAACATTCCAAGCCGTTTCTGTTTTATAACGACAGAGGATTCATAAATACTCTCACATATCCCGCTGTCCTCTTTCCGACAGAATGTTTAAGAATAACTCATGAATTGATAGGAAAATATTTTTTATCTGAAGATTATATCCTTCAGTATTTTCATGATAAAGGGATTCGTTTTCCGATATCACTTGCTGAATTTTTATCGAAAGTTGATATTAAAAATTCCCTCTGATTTTTGACAATAGGAATTATGCCACCCATATGGAGAAAAAGGATTTACTTCCTTTTCTTTTTCCTCCTGATTTAACTGATTATAAATGTTGTGAATACTTTCTATATAGAGAACAAAAGACTTCTTGTTACTGTCTTTATTGTTATTCTTAAGTTTAAGATATTCCTCTCTAATATAATTCCACCCTTGTTCATACTCAAGAAGCTCATCTAACTTTGTCTCAACCCCATATGAAGACTTTCTCTCTTCAAACGAATATTTACCATGCTTCCACTTTTTGAGATACATATATCCCTGATCTATATCATCATCACTATAATAAATAATCGCCAAATCACAACTGCGTATTATCTTTGAATTCTTTTTATCTACTACTTTTATTGTTATACAAGAAGTTGAATCTTCTGGCGCCTTATAAGGTGTGCCTTTAACAGCATCGGAGAAAGCTTTCATAAACTGCTGCTTTAGCTGTTGCGGTTTTTCCCACAGGTCGGATTTTTGCAAAATTAAGTTGTAGTCAAAATCATATCCTCTGTTCCCATTTTTTATTTTAGTAACAAGGTGTCGGTTTGCACTTCCAATCAATTTATACTGAAAAGTCGTATTATACCTCTTCTTCATTATCTGCTGTGCTTTCCTGATGATTTTTTCTGCTTCTTCTCTGTACGGCTTAAACTCTTGCCTGCTTACATACTCATACATAAAATACTCTTTCCTTTCTGAAATCCCTATCCGACCATTTAGAAAATCTAAATCATATTATCATACTTATACAGCAACCTATTGTCAAGATTATATTTGTAAGAAAATTTTCGGATCTGCTTTCTTTTCAGATTCCCTTCCCCACCTTGTCCATCCGGCAGCTTGGCTTTCTCCTTCCCACCGAGAAAAATAAAAAAAGCCATTTACATTTTTACGGTAAATGACTTTTTCAAAAAGTGTGAATGCACTTTTCCTTTATTTTGTTATCTCGATTTTATTTCATTTTGTTTTCGTAATCTTGAAGTTCATGAAATATGTTATCTATGAACACCGTATTTTCTTCGATTCTATAGAGCATAAAATATCGATGTCTTAAAAAATTAATTCTATGATAACCTAACGCTCTAAGTCTTTGGTTCTCACAAAAAGACAAACTTCCGGCAACATTTTTCAAGCAATTTAATGTATCTTCAAAATCTTCAAGAATATTTCCGGCTGCTTGTTCATTTTTCTTTTCAAAGAGAAGATATTGAAGAAATCTATCCAAGTCTTCTTCTGCATCTGATGTAACGACAACCTTATAATCCATATTTTCCCCTCAGTTCTGAAACAACCACTTCCGCTGATTTGTAATTTCCCTTTGCTGCTGACACTCTGGATTTCTCTAGTTTTTCTAAAATATCTTCTTCTGTCATAGGACTATATGGACTTCGTACGATTCTTTTAATTTCAAATGGAAAACCATTATTTGCTACAGCTTGCGTTAAAAACATCCGAATTGCTGTAGTTGTATCTGTCCCAAGATCTTTAAAAAGCTGATCGGATTTCGTTTTTAACTCATCATCAACTCGAATTTGTATTGTACTTGACATATTTCACACCTCCGTTTTTCTTTATTATAATGCGTAATCATTTCTAATTCAATACATTTGTAATGATTTGACATTTATAGAGGGAATATAACTTCAGGGACTTACCAAACTTATCCTTAAACGGAATGATCGTTGTCCCATAAAAGAGAAGACCTTCTCCTTCTCCTGAGTTCGTAACATAAGACAACTGATACGGTGAGATATTTAATTGTTTTGCCAGAATTTACCTAGATCTTCTGTGCTGCCGTCTTCCAATAAAAAGTGAATGCTTCTTAAAGTAAGGGATTCTTTATTACAAGAAGCAGGATATGTAAATAAAGCATCTTCCTGTTCTGATGTAATAAGGTCATTAGAAGATTGTAAAATGGATGTTAAAAGTTTTGTATTCATAAAATCACCTCGCATTGAAAAAGTAATCAACGCGAGGCAACATTTTTTTCGTATTTTGTCAAGTGCTTTTAGACATTTTCATTTTATATTTTCCTTTTCCGTGACCGGATACTGGTTCAATAATATCTGCCTGCACCAGATTTGAAAGAAGTTTTGAAGCACCTGAACCTTTCAGCTCAAGAAGTTCCATAACTGCACTTCTTCCAAATATTCCATCAAAGCCAAACTTTTCAAAAAGTCTATGGATATGGACTGTCGTTTTTACTGAGAAACCGCTGCCTTTTTCGGAAAGTACACTTTCAATATCCACTTTTAGGTCTTGAATGTCCACTTTCGCATTCTCAATATCCACTTTTGCATCCCCAATGTCCACTTTTTCTTCATTCAAAAGTCCATTTATATGAAGATTTCGATTATGAAGCTCATTTTTCTCGTTCAAAAGCAGATTTCTGAGAAACGCTTCCAAATACTCTGTTGTTTCGTGAATACCTTTTTGCAGGTTCGTATAGTTTGCACGGACAAGTGCATTTCGGAAATACCACGCATTTTCCGCAAAAATATCATTGGTTACAGAGAACCCAAGTGTCCTTAAATATTTGATGAAGAACACCGCCGTTGTTCTTGTATTGCCTTCCCCGAAAATATGGATTTGCCCTAGCCTTGAAATGAATACCGCAAGATGAAGAATAATCTCGTCCATTGAAAGCCCTTTATAACTAAAATCTTTCTCCTTCGAAAAATCATATTCAAGTGTGGCTCTCAATTCGGACGCACTACCATACATTACAGTTGCCCCATCAAGCACCCATTCTTTCTTTGTAAGGTTGTAATCTCTAATCTTTCCGGCGTATTTGTAAATGCCTTGAAATAATTTGCGGTGGATAGAAATATACTCATTTGGTGAAAATGAAAACGCTGTTTCGGAAAGGATTTCTGCAATACGGGAAGAAACCTTATCAGCTTCTTCAGTACGCTCGTCATCAGACAAATGGATAGGTCTTTCCTCATAGTAGCTGTCGATAAGGCTCTGTGCTTCTTTCATCGTGATTTTGCCTTCAATATTCTGAATGGCGGTATCAATCAGATATTTAGATGGTTTGAGTCCGTCCACTGCCTGAAGTCCGATTGCCGTGCTCCAAGCATACCTCTTATGAGCTTTATCCGGTTCAGACTCCCTCAAATATTCTTTAAACGGATCTTTTTCCATATCCACTACCTCGCGCGCTTCATAGTTTTATAATTCACTCTTTTGAAATTGTGCATACCATCTGCACAATTTCAAATCTGCACTATTCGCTTTCTTGCATATCCTCAAACATTCTCTCGCATTTGCATAATAAAATATCACCTTTTTTGTTTTCTTAAATATAATGCATATTTCCATACATTAATTGGCTTAAAGGCTTACTTTTTAGCATTTTTACCTGCTGTTTTTTCTACTTAAAATCTTCTCTTAGTACAATTTTGCTCCTGCCGGAATCTTATCATCCAGAATCAGCACATTCAATCCTTCTCTTCCTTCTACAAGGTGTGTAGCGGAGATAATCATACCGCAAGAATCAATTCCCATCATCTTACGAGGCGGAAGGTTTGTGATTGCAAGCAATGTCTTTCCAACCAGTTCTTCCGGCTCATAATAATCGTGAATTCCGCTTAAAATCACACGATCTGCGCCACTTCCGTCGTCTAGTACGAACTTCAGAAGCTTCTTAGATTTTGGAACTGCTTCACACTCTTTAACCTTTACAGCACGGAAATCTGACTTGCTGAATGTTTCGAAATCAACCATATCTTCAAATAATGGTTCTACTTCTACATTAGAGAAATCAATCTCAACCTTCGCCGGTGCAGCTGTTTCTTCTGCCGGAACAACTACTTTTGCAGCTACTGAAGTTGACTGTGCAGCGTTGTTTGCTTCGTTCTTAGCTCCGCCCTGTGACTTCATTGTGGGGAAAAGCAGTACGTCTCTGATAGCGGCGCTGTCTGTTAAAAGCATACACATTCTGTCAATACCGAATCCGATACCTCCTGTCGGCGGCATACCGATCTCAAGCGCATTCAAGAAATCTTCATCGGTTGTATTTGCTTCTTCATCACCTTGTGCCAGAAGTTCTTCCTGTGCTTTAAAACGTTCTCTCTGATCGATCGGATCGTTCAGCTCGGAATATGCATTCGCCATTTCCCATCCGTTCATAAAGAACTCGAAACGCTCTGTATACTCCGGATTCTCCGGTTTCTTCTTTGTAAGAGGAGAAATCTCGATCGGGTGATCCATTACAAAGGTAGGCTGGATCAAATGCTCCTCTGCAAATTCCTCAAAGAACAATGACAAAATGTCACCTTTCTTATGATGCTCCTCGTATTCTACGTGATGCTCGTCTGCGAGCCGGCGAGCCTCCTCCAAAGTCTTAACTTCGTTCCAGTCAACGCCTGCATATTTTTTCACGGCATCTACCATTGTAATACGTTCAAACGGTTTTCCGAGATCCATCTCAACTCCATTGTAAACGATCTTCGTTGTTCCGAGAACTTCCTGCGCCACATGACGGTAAAGATTCTCTGTAAGATCCATCATTCCGTTATAATCTGTATATGCCTGATAGAGCTCCATCAATGTAAATTCCGGATTATGTCTCGTATCAAGTCCTTCGTTTCTGAATACACGACCGATCTCGTACACTCTTTCAAGACCTCCGACGATCAGACGTTTCAGATAAAGTTCAAGAGAAATTCTCAGTTTCAAGTCTTCATTTAAAGCATTAAAATGTGTCTCAAACGGTCTTGCCGCAGCTCCCCCGGCATTTGCAACAAGCATCGGAGTCTCCACTTCCATAAATCCTTCGCCGTCCAGATATCTGCGGATCGCGCTGATGATCTTAGAACGTTTGATAAATGTATCTTTCGCTTCCGGATTCATGATCAGATCCACATATCTTTGACGGTAACGCATATCTGTATTCGTCAGTCCATGGAACTTCTCCGGAAGAATCTGAAGACTCTTGGAAAGAAGTGTTACATGAGATGCATGAATGGAAATCTCTCCTGTTTTTGTCTTGAATACCTCTCCTTCGATTCCGATCACATCACCAACATCAAGTTTCTTAAATTCTTTATAATTTTCTTCTCCAATGCTGTCTCTTGCTACATAAGACTGAATATTTCCTTTTAAATCCTGAACATTACAAAAAGATGCTTTTCCCATTACTCGCTTTGACATCATACGTCCTGCGATGGAAACCTGCTTTCCTTCAAGCTCCTCGTAATTTTCTTTTACTTCTACACTGTGATGTGTCTGATCATATTTTGTAATCACGAACGGATCTTTTCCGCTTCCCTGCAGCTCTGCAAGTTTCTCACGGCGTACCTTTCTCAACTGATTCAGATCCTGTTCCTGTGCGTTCTTCTGCTCCTGTGCCACTTTCTTATCTCCTTTCCCGGATAACTTTTCCTCTGTTTTTGCTTTATCTCTTACTATTCCGTTACGCTTTTTTTCTCTTTATCTGCCTTTTTCGCCTCTTTGAAACATTCCCATACATGCGAATTCAGACCTCTTAAAAAGAGGTCTGTTTATAATCATCTGTTTACATTGAACGACTGATCTCAAGCACTTTGTACTTGATTTCTCCCGCCTGTGTTTCTACGCTTACCGTATCTCCCACTTTTTTTCCGATCAATGCCTGACCAACCGGAGACTCGTTTGAAATCTTTCCTACCAAGCTGTTTGCCTCTGTTGATCCCACAATTTTAAATTCCATCTCTTCATCGAATGTTATGTCAAATACTTTTACCGTACATCCGACATTGATCTTATCAAAGTCAACTTCATCTTCAACAACCACTTCTGCGTTTTTCAGGATGCCTTCAAGTTCTTCGATACGCGCTTCGATATCTCTTTGTTCATCTTTTGCCGCATCATACTCTGCATTCTCGGAAAGATCTCCCTGCTCTCTTGCCTCTTTGATCTTAGCTGCAACTTCTTTCCGTTTGACAACTTTAAGAGTTTCAAGTTCATCTTCAAGTGCCTTTAATCCGGCATAAGTAAGTAATCTTTTCTTTGCCTCCGCCATTGATAACGCTCCTTTTCTGTCATTCTTTTTCACTGTTTTTTGTCTATTCCCGACAGGAAAACTTGTCCCTGCACGCTGTCTCTTTTAGTTTATTTCACAATTTCAATATTATAACCATCAACCCCATTAATGTCAAGGTTTTTGGCGTAAACAAGACAGCTTTTACACGATATTTCACAGAAAATATAGCGCTTATTAACAATACAGCGTTATGCCGGAATTACCGTAAGTTCCCAAAGACACATTCCGGGATTACAGGCGGCTTTCCGGGGTCTTGATCCTTCTGTCTTCGTTCATTACCGCGCCAATGCAAACAGGGCCGCCACTAAGTGGCAGCCCTGCATTTTTCCGTACTATTTACGGATAAAGCTTATTTTCTTTTGTTTCTTTTGAAGATTGTCAGAGCCGCTCCGCCTGCAACCGCACCTGCAAGAACTACAAGTCCGATCAGCAGCGTTACGTTAAAGTTATCTCCTGTCTGAACCGCTCCGCCTTTGTCCGGTTTCTCTGTATTCGGTTTCTTATCCGGATCTATCGGTTTCTTATCCTCTGACGGATCTGCTTTCACCGATATGGCTACGTCTGCCGACTGTCCGCCGTATGTTACTGTTACTTTCTTCGTATCCGCTGTCAGTTTTGTATTAAGACTCGGATTAAAGGAGAAATCTTTTGCTGTCTCCGGCCCGTATGCAACAACTTTTGTTGTTCCGTCTGACATCGTTACTGTAAGACGAATTCCTGTCGGATCGAATTTATCGCCTTCTTTGTACTCTGTCTTAGCCGGATTTGCTTTAATTTCAACTTTTTCTACCTTCGGGTTCTCCGGTACTACCGGTGTGTCAGCTTTCACTTTAATATCGATGTCTGCCGTCTTACCGCCATATGTTACAGTTACTTTTTCATCGCTTGTTTTCAGTGCTGTATCAAGCGTCGGGTTAAATGCGAAGTCTGCCTTTGTTGCATCGCTGTAAGCTACTTCTTTGTCCTCGCCTTTGTTATATTTCACTGTAAGCACAAGTCCTGTCGGATCGAATTTATCACCTTCTGTATATTTTGTCTTCGGTGATGTCTTAACTTCGATTCCTGTTACTTTCGGCTCTTCCTCTGTCTTTTCTACTTCAATCTCGATGTCTGCCGTCTTACCGCCATATGTTACAGTTACTGTTTTATTGCTTGCTTTCAGTGCTGTATCAAGTGTCGGGTTAAATGCGAAGTCTGCCTTTGTTGCATCGCTGTAAGCTACTTCTTTGTCCTCGCCTTTGTTATATTTCACTGTAAGCACAAGTCCTGTCGGATCGAATTTATCGCCTTCTGTATATTTTGTCTTCGGTGATGTCTTAACTTCGATTCCTGTTACTTTCGGCTCTTCCTCTTTTGGATTAACCTGAATGATAATGTCTGCTGTTTTACCTTTATATGTAACAGTTACCTTCGTATTCTTTGTAGTAAGCGCTGTATTCAATGCCGGATCAAATGTGAACTGTCCTGCTGTTTCAGCGTTATATTCTGCTACATCTTTCACATCACCATTATCATATTTAACTCCAACTTTAAGTCCTGTCGGATCGAATGTTTCACCTTCTGTATAAGTTGTCTTCGTCGGCTGATTCTGGATTACAAGTTCTGTCGGCTTCGGCTCCGGTACTACCGGTCCGTCTTCTGCTAATTTCACACGAATCTCAGCCGCGCTCATAAACTTGTTCTCCTGACCTCCGTCACCATAAGTTTCAACACCTGTAAAGCGGATAAACTTCGCTTCAACCGGCTGTACAAACTGCGCGATTTTCCAATCTGTTCCATTTGCCCACTCTTGTGTTGAAGGAGTAATCTCTACCTTTGTCCACGGACCATCTTTACTTGTCATGCTTACTTCTACAGTATATGTCTTCACACGACCGTTCTGATCTCCTCCTGTAAGCTTGCCGCCCTTCGGCAAATAACGGATTGCATCAACCTTCTGTGCCTCTGCAAGTTCCATAGTTACATAAAGGTTTTCGTTTGTTGTTGACGGATTCCATCTTGAATGCCAGAACGTATCATTCTTTTTATCAAACGCTTTGTCAATATCAGTTCCGTTATTAGGCTGAGTACTTCCCGCCGACGGAGTGATAACTCCTGTGTAATCCTTGCTGTCGTCCGCCGGATCTGCCACGCCGAGGTTGATCACAAATGTATTCTGTGTTTTATGATCTTCTGATTCGATCAATATTTTTACAGCATTATTCTTTGCCGGAAGTATTGTTACAGCCGCATTGTCTTTTCCTACTGCTGCGATTTCTTTCACTTCTTTTGCCGAAACATTCCATGATCCTGCCGTAAGCGCTTCTGCCGGAGCTGCTTTACCATCTACAGTCAGACTCTGCAGTTCCGCTGTTGTGTTTGTTGCAAAATCTGCGGTTTCTGCTTTATACAATTCTGCCTCTGCAATCGCTGTGCATGTAAATCCTGCCGGTCTACCGGTTGCATTAGAATTCACCACACGAATCTTAACAAACACACCGCTTGTCGGCGCAAAATCATATTTATACTCTTTTACTCCGTTATTATCTTGTTGTGCAATAGTCTCTGTAGTATCAACTAATGTCCACGTATCTGCTGCACCTGTATCTGATACGAAAATCTGTGTTGTCTTCGCATCCGGGTATGTTGCTGAGTAACTATCCTGTCTAAAGAAAATCTTGATCTGATTAAAGTTCTGTTTCGTTGCATATTCAAACGTAAGCTCTGCATCTTTATCGTCTCTGTTTTGATCAGAATTATCATAATTACTCCAAAGCGTCGTATTTGCTCCACCGCTTGTATTGCTGGAAACTTCTCGGCTGCCGTCGCGGATTGCTTCAAGTGTATCTGAAGTAACTGTGAGATCCTGTTTCAAAGTCAGTGCCTCTTTTGCGATATTAGCGCCAACTGTAACTTCCGCTTCCTGAACTCTCACAGATGCCGTAACATCCATTGATTCCCCAAATACATCAGCTGTTCCTTTTACTTGTACAATTCCGACTGTATTATAACCGTCTTTTGGTTTTTCCCATGTCACCGGGAATGATGCCGTAAGTATTGTTCCATCTTCCATAACCGCAGGTCTTGATGTCGGAAGAATCGGTTCTGTTCCAACACTTGTTGTTGTTGAATAATTTAACAACGCTGCTACTGTATCAATCATATTTACATTAACGGAAACCGTTTCTGCTTTATCAACACCTTCAACTGTAATTGTTCCTGCCACGCTGAATGTGCCTGACTGATTAATCTGATCTTCTGCAACGTTCTCCCATGTTACCTTTCCTTTTGCTTCTGACTTATCATTAAGAATAACATCCAGTTCTGCCGGAAGCTGTGGACGATTACCCACTTTTACATAGTAGTTTTTGGACATCTCAACGCTGCTGATTGCCTTTGCTTCCGTTGTTCCATCTGATGATGCCTCTGTTTTAATCTGCACCGTCTGATCTTCCATTCCATCCGCTTTCACTTTCACAGTGATTGTTCCTGCCGATTTTGTGGAACGAACGATACCTACAAGCTGTCCACTGAATGCTTTTCTATTGTCATCTCTGTAGGACTGATGATCTATGGGTCTTCCGTTATCAATACCTGCAAGCACACCATCGCCGCTCACTTCAAATGTTACTTTATTTTCCGCATTCGGCACAATATTTCCGTTTTCATCTGTAACATTCACTGTAAGATAAGAAAGATCTTCACCGTTTGCTTTAATCGTTTCTCTGTCAGCTTTTACTTGAAGTTTCGCTGCCACTCCTGTCGTAGTTACCGATGTACGTCCTTGGATGTTTTCTGTTATTTCTTGACCGTCTTTATCCCACGCTTTTGCAGTAATTGTTCCGGCTTCATATGGAACCATCCATGTCATGTACAAATTCTCATGTTCTTTACTGCTCTTTCCTTCGCCTTCATACATCTGATATGTATATCCTGCAGTCGTCGTTTTTTGTGCAAATTCCTTTTCGCCAAGCGATCTCTTCTCACCGCCATTTGCCGGAGTGAAGAACAATTCTACTTTTTTTGCATCACTGTATACAACTACCGGGACTTTATTTCCTTCTTTTTTATACACAACATCTTCATTCCATGCCGGAAGAATATGCAGTGTATTCACACTGTCATTCCACTGACTCTGGTAGAAGTAATAGCTGTCCTTCGGAAGTCCTGCCGTATCAACAATTCCAAAATAAGAGTTTTTCGGAAGCGGCCATGTGCCACCTTGTCCTAAACTTCCATATGGATCATTCCACGGAGTCGGTTCTCCGATATAGTCAAATCCTGTCCATACATATTCACCGGCAAGGAAATCTCTTTTAATCACTTCATACCAAGCGCTGCTTGCCGTAGCTCCCCAGCCTACTGCCGATGTATCATAAGACGTCAAATCATGATTTCCATAATTCTGCTGACTATTCATGCCTTTATAAATTCCTCGACTGTTAACTGCTGATGCCGTTTCCGAACCATATAACGGCCATTCCGGATGATTTTTGTGAATTTTGTCATATTCCGCGCCGCTTGCGTAATTCATTCCGTGAATTCCCGACGCTTCCTGCAAGCCATTAGCGAGAGTAATTGAGCCTGCCTCTTCGCCTTTTAACTTATTATCTCCGGTTGTTACCGGTCGTGTAGTATCCGCCTCTTTTGCCCATTTCACAAGATTGTCCTGAGCAGTCTTATAAGCAGCACTATATCCGCTTGTTCCTTCCCACATCTCGTTGCCAAGCGACCACATAATAATCGCCGGATCGTTCTGTCCGCGCTCGATCATTGCTGTAAGATCGAACTGCGCCCATGTCATACCTTTTGTGGCGCCCATGATTTCATTATCAGATTCAATTTCTTTATTAAACCATTTTGCATAATCGTTTGAGTTGCTATTTTTTGATCCAACCCATCCGTCAAACGCCTCGTCAATCACTAAGATTCCGTGTTTATTACATGCATCGATCAATTCGTCTGACGCCGGATTATGTGTCACACGGATAGAGTTACATCCCATCATTTTCAGTATCTCTACCTGACGCTCTGTAGAGCGGTCATTTGCAACCGAACCAAGCGCGCCCTGATCATGGTGCATACATACTCCCTGAAGTTTCATCTTCTGACCATTCAAAGAGAATCCTGTATTATTATTGAAATCAAAATAACGGAATCCATAATCTGTCTCGTATGTATCAACTGTAGCACCGTCCATAAGGACTTCTGTTTTCACAGTATAGAGATTTGGAGTTGTCGTACTCCAAAGTTTTACGCCTGATACAGTAAAATCTGCCTGTACATCTTTTGATTTACCTTTGTCCACAGTCGCAACTTCCGTCTCAAATGTCCCAACCGCCTGCTCTGCCGTTCCGTTTTTCGGATAGATCGTATGTTTTACTTTTACAGATGCATTGTTCTCGGATTCATTTACAACCGTTGTTTTTACTTTCACCGCAACATTGTTTCCGTCTGCATGATCTTTCAGATCCGGTGTCTCAATCTTTGTTCCGTTCTTATCTACATGAACTGTATCGGTTACAACAAAGTCTACGTCTCTGTAAATACCGCTTCCTGAGTAAAAACGGCTTGACGGTGTCTGGTGATCTACTTTAACGGCAATCACGTTTTCTTTTCCGAACTTCACATTATCTGTAATATCGAAAGAGAATGGTGTGTATCCATACGGATGTGTACCGAGCTTTTTACCGTTTACATAAACAGTTGAATTCATGTACACGCCGCCGAAGTCGATACTGATACGTTTGCCCTCAAGGCTCTTATCTACAGTAAAGCTTTTCCTGTACCATCCTGTACCGCCCGGAAGATATCCACTCTCTCCATCCATTGAACGGTTATATTTCTGGTCGATACTGTAATCATGCGGCAGGTTCACCTGATCCCATGAGGAGTCGTCAAATGCCGGAGTCTGCGCTCCGCTTGCGTCTCCTAAATAGAACTTCCAGTTATCGTTGAAGTTCTGCGTTCTGACCGTTCCGCTGTATTTGTTAAGGAACACCTGCTCCGGCGCTGTGTTTGTCTGCGTCGAAGTTCCCCCTTCCAGTTGAACGATCTCACCCTGTGCGTAGGCTGTCGCCGGCAACACCATGCTTCCTGCCAAAGCTGTAGCAAGAACTGCCGAACCTACTTTCTTCCACTTGAGATTTTTCATAAACTTTTTCGCCCCCTATAGTTCCGGAGCACTCCTTCGTTCTGAATTTTCACGCATATTCCATGAAACGAAATAAAGAAAAACGACCTTTTTCTCCATGTTACTATGCGTAATATATAAATTATACAAAACTTTGTTTATTTTGTATAGATTACCGTAACATTTTTGTAAGGTCGTTTTTATTTTTTGGCATTTTTACTATTTTTATCTTGTTGCTTCACATATTAAAGGATATTTTTTGTGCAGATTTTCATAGTTCTTCCAATAACATCATCAGTTCATCTAATGTCTCTGTCTCATTTACTCTGCGTCGGAGATCTGCCGCTCCTGTCAGTCCTTTCGTGTACCAGGCTACATGTTTGCGCATCTCCCGCATTCCCGCAAATTCTCCTCGATACTGAATCTGAAGTTTTGAATGCCTGAGGATCATATTCCGTATTGCCTCTTTATCAGGTCTGGGCGGCGTTACTCCGTTTTTTTCCTTGCCGATCATTTCCGAAAAGATCCACGGGTTTCCCTGTGCGCCTCTTGCGATCATAATTCCGTCGCATCCTGTCGTTTGAACAAGTTCTTCTGCTTTTTCCGGTGTAGTGACATCGCCGTTTCCGATTACAGGAATGGAAACCGCCTCTTTCACCTGCCTGATAATGTCCCAGTCCGCCTCTCCGCTATAATACTGCTCTCTCGTCCTTCCGTGAACCGCAACCGCCGACGCTCCCGCTTCTTCTGCCGCTCTTGCGACTTCGACTGCATTTACATGCGCATCGTCAAACCCTTTTCGGATTTTTACCGTAACGGGCTTCTCGATTGCTTTAACGATCGCGTTTACAATCTCATAGACAAGAGAGGGGTTTTTCATCAAAGCAGACCCCTCCCCGTTTTTTACAACTTTCGGTACCGGACACCCCATATTGATATCGAGAATCGCAAAAGGACGTTCTTCAATCCTTTTCGCCATCTCGCTCATAATCTTCGGATCAGAACCAAACAACTGCAAAGATACCGGCTGCTCTTTTGGATGTATTTCCATGAGTTTCTCTGTATTTTTATTTTGATACAAAATTGCTTTTGCACTAACCATTTCCATCCCTAAAAGACCCGCTCCCTGTTCCTTGCACAGCAAACGAAAAGGCAGGTCTGTCACCCCTGCCATAGGTCCTAATAGGTATCGGTTTTCCAATTCTACATTTCCTATTTTCAGCTTCTTCATCTTTTTTTCTGCACTTTCTCATGAATCATTCGCAAGCCGTTCAGTGTAAGCTGTGGATCATACAGATCTATGCATTCTGTTTCATCGGCAATAATTTTACCCAGTCCGCCTGTGGCGATCACATAGGCATCTTTATATCCCGACTCTTCTTTCATTTTTTTAACTATATATTCCGTCTGTCCGATCGCTCCGTATACAAGTCCTGCCTGCATTCCGCCAATCGTCTCCGATGCAAGCACGGATTCCGGTCTTCGGATCTGAATTGCCGGAAGCATCGCCGCTCCGTCCCACAGAGAACGTCCTGCCGTTTCAATGCCCGGGGCGATCACACATGCTTCAAGCGTACATTCAGGACCTATCAGATCATACGTCGTAGCCGTTCCGAAATCAACCACGATCGCAGGTCCTCCTGCAATAGCATACCCTGCTGCCGCATTGACGATTCTGTCCGGTCCGGTCCGCGTCGGATTTTCAGTCACAACACGAACTCCTGTATCTGTCTGAGAAGATACGATCATCGGTTCTGTTCCTAAATATTTGATAATACCGCTTGTAAAAGAGTGCATAATATCGGGAACAACCGACGCGATGATCACCGAGTCGATCTGCTTTGAGTCGATTCCTCTGTGCTCCAGTATTCCGCATATGGTGAATCCGTATTCATCTGATGTCCTTGCCTGTTTTGTCGTCATACGGAACATCCCGAGCAGGAACTCTTCCTCAAACACACCCATTGTAATATTTGTATTTCCTATATCAATCGTAAGAAGCATTGTCTTCTTCCTCCCGCTGTACCGAATCTTTTCATCGGTATTTTCCAAAAATATATTCAATATATATTTTCGATTTTATCTGATCGGCCGATCAACATTCTGCCGTCAATATTTCATAACTTTGTTCAAAGCTCTCTCCCGGCTTCACTTTATTGATATATGGTTTTTCCGAAAGTTCTTTGTCAAAGCCGACATCGTCGCACCGTCCCATCCACGGTTCAAGGCAGACGAAAGGAGCGTCTTTCACAGACCAGATGCCGAAATTCGGAAATCCTTTACATTTCATGCCTACATACGGTTCTCCGTCTTTGTGACAGATCCATACTTCGTCAAACTGACCGCCGTCAAAAATCAGCGCGTCGTTTTCAAACATTTCCTCATTCAAAGCGCAGAATCCATCTTCCAACTCCAGCTTGTACACTGTGCCGGGATCGGCTACACATTCGGAAAGATCTACCAGAATATATTCAAGCGCCTTTTTATCCGGAAATCTCAACTTATAATCCGTCTTTTTCTCATCCGCTTTTTGAAAACGGAAAGCCGGATGCCCACCGATCGTAAAATACATATCGTCGTCTCCGGTATTGCGCACTTCCCATTTCACGAGCAGGCTGTTTTCTTTGAGAATATATGTAACGAGCAGTTCAAAATCAAAGGGATATACTTCTTTTGTTTCTTCCCCTGATGAGAACAAAAACGCTGCCTTATCGGGCTTTGTACAGATGCATTTAAAATCGTTATCCCTTGCGAATCCGTGTCCTGACGTCGGATAAGATATTCCGTTGATCTTTACTTTATTTTTATAGGTTTTTCCTACGTTCGGGAAAAGGATCGGGGAATGTCTTTTCCAATACGTGGGATTTCCCTCCCACAGAAGTTCCGTCTCTTTCTTTTTATCATATATACGGGTAACCTCAGCCCCATGCTCTGAAATCTCAATACAGAGCCGTTCGTTTTCCATTTTCATTGCCTCTGTCTCCTTTTCCCTGAATACTTTCTTTTGCTTTTACGCTGCCCGATCCACATCCGGTTCAGGCAGCGCATGTCCTGCCTTCGCATATCTCATTTACCGGCATCCGGCACAGGTCTTATTTACTGCTGTCTTCTTTGCTGTCTTCTTTACTGTCTTCCTTGTTATTTGAATTACTGTCGGCATCACTGTCTGAATTTTCTACCTGAACACAATTATCCACAAGGTAATCAAGCACAGCGTCTCTTAAAATCGCAGCTTTCAGCACATCTTCTCCAACCTGTTCTACATAAGCATCCACATCGGCTCCCGCCTGCTCTGCATATTCTTTGAATTTTTCTTTGTATTCTTTTTCTGACGGCTCAAGTTTCTGCTTTTCCGCGATCAGTTTAATTGCCTCGTCAAACGCCGCTGTCTGCTGTGCGCTTTCTTTTACTTTTGAATTAAACTCATCTTCTGTCATCTGCAAATATGTCGTGATGAACTCAGACAATTCAATTCCGTATAATCCTGCCATCTGTGTATAGTACTCTGTCATCTGTTTCTTTTGTTCTTCCACAGCGTCTTTCGGATATTTTTTCACATCGATCTCTTCGAGAAGCGCTTCTTGGATCTCTGATTTTAATGTTGTCTCATTTGCTGTCTCTGCACTGCTTTCAATCTGTTTACGGACTTCTTTGCGGTATTCGTCCGCTGTTTTTGCCGTCTTGCTGTTGCTTGCCACCCACTCGTCTGTCAATTCCGGAATGTTTTGTTTGTAAATCTCGTTCAATACGATGTGGAAACGTGCAACCTTTCCTGCCACATCTGTTCCCGGATAAGAATCCGAAAACTTCACTTCTATATCGAATTCTTCCCCTGTACTGTGTCCGATGATCTGATCTTCAAATCCGGCATAATCGCCCTCTGCTCCGATAAAGCTTCCGCTTCCGAGCTCCAGATCGGATCCTGTCGCCGTTCCCCCTTCAAATGCCACATCATCAATATATCCTGTATAGTCAATGTTTACCCAATCGCCTTTTTCCGCCGCACGATCTTTGATCGGCTCTTTTTCTGCCGCCGCATTTAAGTTTGCCTGAACAGACTGCTCAACCTGCTCATCTGTCACTTCAACCTTTTCTACCTGTGCAACTTCAAGACCTTTATACTGCTTTACCGTTACATAGTCGTTTGACAATGTTTTACTTCCGCATCCTACAACGGAAAGAGCCACCATTGCCGCAAGCATCATTGATACAATTCTTTTTTTCATAATAATCTCCTTTTTTGTCCGCGTTTTATACGCGTCTTTTATTTATATTTATTTTTACTGCATGCATATTTGCCGTACGTTTTTTTGATTCTCACGTACGAGTTCCATCTATATACGCCTGATCTTTCCTTTATCATCCTTTTACAAAAGCGGGGAAAGCAAGCGCGAAAACTGTTCCTTCGCTTTTATGACAAGTCCTCTTTCATCATATACTTTCCTTGTCACCTGCGTACACAGCGTCATATCGTTTTCAAACGCACGTTCCAGTCTTTGTACTGTACGCTCGCTGTAAATCACCGCGTTCACCTCAAAATTCAACCCAAAACTCCGAAAGTCCATATTTGCCGTTCCGACACATGCGACCATGCCGTCGATACTCAGTGTCTTGGCGTGAAGAAATCCGTTGTTGTACACATAACATTTTGCTCCGGCGGCAACCATCTCTCCGATATAAGAGTAAGTCGCCCAGTAAACAAACGGATGATCCGGCTTACACGGTATCATGATCCGCACATCAACGCCGGATTTTGCGGCGATTTTCAGAGCGTCCAAGATTGAATCGTCCGGTATAAAGTACGGCGTCTGGATATAGACATGATCCTGTGCCCTATGGATAAGGCGTAAATAATTGTCGTGGATCATCTTCGTTTTCGAGTCCGGTCCGCTTGATATGATCTGCACCGGATCTCTTCCGTTTCTCGTATATTGCGGAATTTCAAACAATGAATCTTCTAAAAACAAGTTTTCTTTCGCCGCATAATTCCAATCGAGAACAAACCGGACTGCCAGCGACGTTACCGCCGCGCCTTCGATACACAGATGGGTATCCCGCCAATAACCGAATTTTTTATCCCGTCCGAGATACTCTCTTCCGACGTTAAATCCTCCTACAAAACCGACTCTTCCGTCAATAACAACGATTTTTCTGTGGTTTCGGTAATTCACACGAAGCTGCAGCTGCCCAAGCAGCGCCGGAAAGAATTCCGCAACTTGAATTCCTTCTTTTTCGAGGCGCTCCCAGTCACGGTTTTTCATCGTTCTGCATCCCATACTGTCAAAAAGGACTCGAACTTCCACGCCTTCTCTCGATTTTTGAATAAGTACCTTCTCTACTTCCTGCCACAATTCATCGTTACGGATAATGTAATACTGCATGTGGATATATCTCTTCGCCTGCTTCATCTCTTCTATAAGCGCACGGAACTTCTCTTTTCCGTCCGTATAAACGCGAATATCGTTATTATCTGTCAGTACCGCCTCTCCGGCTTCCAGATTATAAAGAATCAGATCTTTAAACCTTGACATCTCCGGATTCGCCATGCGAAGCCTCTTGTAATAAATCGTCTCCTCCTGCCGCCGGACTGCATATTTTAGTTCACCTTCGATCTCTTTTGCTTTAAACATCCTGCTCTTATGGAAATCCTGTCCGATGATCAAATACATAACAAATCCGAGGATCGGTATAAAATAAAGCAAAAGCAGCCATGTCCAAACAGTCTGCGGGGATCTGCGCTGAAAAAAAACGATGACCAGCGCAAGGAAAATATTGATCAAAACAATATTATCCATAATAAAATTATAGACACTCACCGCTGCGTTCCAAATCATTTCTGCCATAAATAATATAACTCCTTTTTATGTACTTTCATGTACTATAACAGTATACTCGTTCACCCACTCAAAAGTAAACCCCTTTTTACTTGCACTACACAAAAAACAATGTTACAATGATATTTGCGTAAATGCGGAAAATAACATTATACAGTAGGATTTAGGAGGAGTTGTCATGAGTACATTCACCATTGTGATGATCGTCATTCTCGTGATATTGATCGGGGTGCTCGTCGGTCTTTACATTTTCGGAAAGAAGGCCGAGAAAAAACAGGCGGAACAGCAGGAGCAGATGGCAGCGGCAGCACAAGTTGTCAGCATGCTCATCATCGATAAAAAGAAACTGAGATTAAAAGAAGCGGGACTTCCGCAGATGGTCGTAGACAATACGCCGAAGTATCTTCGCCGTACAAAAGTTCCGGTCGTAAAAGCAAAGATCGGCGCAAAGATCATGACTCTTATGTGCGAGAACAAAGTGTTTGAAGTTCTTCCGGTGAAAAAAGAAGTCAAAGCGGTTGTAAGCGGACTCTACATAACAGAGATCAAAAGCGTACGCGGCGGTTCTATCGAACAGCCTGAAAAGAAAAAAGGATTTTTCAAAAAGTAATTAAAAAGCAAAAAAACAGACGTCACGAAGGAATATTCCTTTTCTGCTGCGTCTGTTTTTTTGTTATTTTTCTTTCCTACCGGATATCCAGCTGCATGGAGACCCCTTTACTGTTTCGCGGCACAATGCTCATATTAATACGACAGTCTGCCATAGGTTCGTGATTTACATCTAATTCATAAGCGACTTTAACACCGATCTGATCTTCGTCTACGCTGATCTCCATATTTTTTGTATTTACGCCTACCAGCATCTGACCATAAGGCGTCTTATAATATGTCAGATTTTTTTTATTTTTTTCAAACACCATATGAGAGGAAGTAACTCCGCTTTTCATAATTTCAAGACAATCCGTTCCCGTGATCTTGATCTTATTTTTAATCGTGCCTGCCATTCCTTCAAGAACTTCATCATAGAGAATATAATGTTTTCCATTCCGGCAGTAATAATTTGCCGGAGTCACAACTTCAATTCCATCTTCTCCGACTTCATATCCCCTTGCAGGATCATCCATAATATCGATATGTTTCCCCGAAATGCTGACTAATACATCTTTTGTCATTAATCTAATACTCCTCAATATTCACTACATTCGTTGTCGGCACGTCAAACGGCATTACTGTATTTGCGAATCTGCGGAATTTTTCCGCCGCATCACTTACATAAAAGGAGTATACACTGTGCTGTGCATCTGTCCCGTCATTTGCCATTTCTTTTTCATACAAAAGCTTTTTCAGATCCATAGCCGTTTCATATGCCGGATTCACAATCTTGATCTCCTCTCCGAGATAATCGCGGATCTTAGATCTAAGAAGAGGGTAGTGGGTGCACCCCAAAATCATAGCGTCAATCTGCGTGTGCCGCATTGACTCCAAATAATATTCGATCACTTCTTCTGTAACAACATGTTCCTTAAACCCTTCTTCCACCAGCGGAACAAACAGCGGACATGCCTTTTCGATCACTTCAATATCCGGAGCCATGCTTTGGATGACTTTCGTGTACATTCCGCTCTGTACAGTCGCATCCGTTCCTATAACTCCGACCTTCTGATTCCGGGTTGTCTCTACAGCCGCTCTTGCGCCCGGGATCACAACACCCATGATAGGGATATCAAATTCATCTCTCACGGCATCCAGCGCCAAAGCGCTCGCCGTATTACAGGCAATAACGATCGCTTTTACCTGCTTTGTTTTCAAAAAGCGTATAATCTGCTCTGAAAAACGGATGATTGTATTCTGCGACTTACTTCCGTACGGAACTCTTGCCGTGTCTCCAAAGTATACGATATTTTCATTCGGAAGCTGCCGGGAAATCTCCCTCGCAACCGTAAGTCCGCCCACTCCGGAATCAAAAACTCCGACAGGTGCGGTCTTTTTGCAGTCCATTTGCATGATTCCCTCCATCGTGCAAACAGCCGGTATAAATTTATACCGGCATGTTTTTAGAAATATATGTCTGTTTTTTTCTTACAGTGCAAGTATTTTTGCCACTTCGTACTGATACTCGGATACTGTTTTTTTCATAGCCAGAGCTTCTTCGATATCATAGTCTACATACTCGCCGTTCTTATATCCTACTACACGGTTTGTTTTTCCCTGACAAAGAAGATCAACTGCCATAGATCCCATGATCGAAGCATATACTCTGTCTTTACATGTCGGGCTTCCTCCACGCTGCATATGTCCGAGAATAGTCGCTCTCGTCTCAATACCCGTCGCCGCCTCGATTCTCTTTGCCATGTTGATCGAATCGCCGATACCTTCCGCATTGATGATAATGTAATTTTTCTTACCGCGTTTTTTATTTTTCAAAATATCATCAATGATCTCCTGCTCGTCAAAGTCATGCTCTTCCGGCATAAGGATACGTTCTGCTCCATTGGCAATACCACACCACAAAGCAAGATATCCCGCGTCACGACCCATAACTTCGATGATGCTGCATCTTTCATGAGACGTCGAAGTATCACGTACTTTGTCGATTGCTTCCATCGCCGTATTTACAGCAGTATCAAATCCGATCGTGTAATCTGTGCATGCAATATCAAGATCGATCGTTCCCGGAATGCCGATCGTATTTACGCCGAGGTTCGCAAGTTTCTGAGCTCCGGCAAAAGAACCGTCTCCTCCGATAACTACAAGTCCGTCGATACCGTATTTTTTACAGATTGCAGCCGCTTTCTGCTGTCCTTCTTCCGTACGCATAGATTTACAACGCGCCGTCTGAAGGAACGTACCTCCGCGCTGGATCTTCTCAGACACATCGCGCGCTGAAAGATCAATGATCTCCTCCTTCAAAAGTCCGTGGAATCCTCTTCTGATACCACGCACTTTCAATCCTCTTGAAAGCGCTGTTCTTACGACTGCACGAATAGCCGCGTTCATACCCGGCGCATCACCGCCGCTTGTAAGAACTCCGATTGTACGGATCTGATCTTCAATCTCCTCTAAGTACTTTTCTTTTTGATTCTCTGCCATGATTTTTCCACCTTTCTGCAAAGTGTCGCTATTAATAATATTTATTCATTGTAATTTTTTTAACAATAGTCGAAAATTATTCTACATTATTTAGAAGTGGTTTTCAATAGCTTTTTCAACCACTTTTACCCGACTTTCACCAAAATGGTTCATTAACCTGCTTAAAACCTGCTCATTGATCTGAATATTCCGATTTTTCGGCAGTCGTTTCACTGCCCGTTCTTTTGCGCAATATATAATAACCTCGTCTTCGCCTTCCGAATCTGCCAGATATCCGTAAACAATCTGTTCTTCATCAAGAAACGTCTCTTTATCCGGAAATTGAATCCACAATTCTCGTTTTGTCCTCTCAAACGGGATCACTTTCTCACAGATCAGCTTACTTGCCTTCTCGTCTTCTTCCGAAACCCTTCCGCTGATAAACACTTTCTCGTTTATTTCAAGCCATTGACGATTTTTCTCGTAATCTCTCGGAAAAATAACAACTTCCACAGTGCCGAGCAAATCTTCCAGCGTAAGGAACGCCATCACCTGATTCGTCTTTGTGTACTTGACCGTCTTGTCAATGATCATTCCTCCGACAACCGACTTTTCTCCGTCATGCACCTTCGTTCTGTTCAGTTCCTCGTCAAACTGAAAATCTGCCGTTGTAGCCGAAATCATCCGCCGCCATCTCTCCTCGTGCTCCTCAAGCGGATGACCGCTTATATAAACGCCGAGCACCTCTTTTTCAAACGCAAGCTTATTTTCTTTTGAATACTCGCCTACATCAGGCATTCTGATCTGAAAATCCGCCTTTTCTTCTTCTCCCACAAGATCAAACAAACTCATTTGACCGGACATGGAATATTTTTTCTCCTGATTCACATGATCCATGATCTGAATATAAATACTCATGAATTGTTTTCGAGTTCCGCCTAAAGTATCCAACGCCCCTGCTTTGATCAGATTTTCAATAGTTCGCTTGTTCAGTCCTTCTTTCGATGAAACACGGGTAATAAAATCTTCAAGATTTTTATATGGGCCAAATGTCCTGCGTTCTTCGAGCATCGCCCTAACAACCGGTCTTCCGACACTTTTGATCGCAGCCAGCCCGTATCTTATATTCCCTGCGTCAACCGAAAAATCTGCTTCTCCGTTATTAATATCAGGAGGAAGGATCTGAATGCCCATCTGCCGGCTTGCATAAATATATTCAGCTACTTTCGACGGATTGTCGATCACCGATGTCATAAGAGCCGCCATATATTCAACAGGATAATAATATTTCAGCCACGCAGTCTGATATGCCACAACCGCATATGCGGCCGCATGCGACTTATTAAACGCATAGTTTGCAAAGTCAAGCATCTCATCATAAATCTTATTCGCAACCTGCTCGTCAATTCCGTTTTTTACACATCCCGGAATACCGGAAGCCTCGTCACCGTACAGGAAAATCTGCCGTTCCCGTTTCATCTCTTCGCCTTTTTTCTTTGACATGGCACGCCTCAAAAGATCGCTTCTTCCGAGGGAATATCCCGCAAGGTCGCGAACGATCTGCATAACCTGTTCCTGATAAACGATACAGCCGTATGTCGAATTCAGGATCGGCTCTAACTGCGGGCAGTCATATGAAATTGAAGAGGCGTCGTTTTTCCCTTTGATGTACTGCGGAATAAAATCCATCGGACCGGGGCGATATAAAGAGATTCCGGCGATCATATCTTCCAGACTGTTCGGTTTCAGCTCTTTCATAAAGCTTTTCATTCCCGCGCTTTCCAACTGGAAGATGCCGTCTGTTTTTCCGGTCCCGATATATTCAAGCACTTTTTTATCATCGTAATCCAGCGTGTCCATATTTACCGAAGGATCTTTTTTTCTCGCCATAAGAACTGCATTTTGTATAACCGTCAACGTACGAAGTCCCAGAAAATCCATTTTCAAAAGTCCGAGCTGTTCCAGGGTTGTCATCGTGAACTGGGTCGTCACCGAGCCGTCCGCCGCTCTCGACAACGGCACATATTCGTCAACAGACTTCTGACTGATCACGACTCCGGCCGCATGCATAGAACTATGTCTCGGAAGTCCTTCCAGTCTTTTCGCCATCTCAATAAGATATTTTACTTCCTCATCATCTTCACACATCTTGCGCAGTTCAGGATTTACCTTCAACGCTTTTTCAATCGTCATCTTCGGCTCTTGCGGTATCATCTTCGCAATCGAATCGACAAAAGCATACGGCATATCCATCACACGCCCCACATCTCGAATCACACCTCTTGCCGCCAGCGTTCCGAATGTCACGATCTGAACAACTCTGTCTTTTCCGTATTTTCTCACAACATAGTCGATCACTTCCTGTCTGCGTTCATAACAAAAGTCAACGTCGATATCGGGCATGGAAACACGTTCGGGATTCAAAAAACGCTCGAACAAAAGCTGATATCTGATCGGATCGATCGTCGTAATTCCCAGACAGTAGGAAACAATACTTCCCGCTGCAGAACCCCGGCCCGGTCCGACTGCGATCCCATGATCTTTCGCATATTTTATAAAATCCCACACGATCAGGAAATAGTCTACATACCCCATATTTTTGATCGTGCCCAATTCATAATCAAGCCGTTCCCGAAGTTCCTCCGCCCGTTCTGCGTAGCGTTTCTCAAGTCCTTCGTAACACAGTTTCCGTAAGTATTCCCACGATGTATATCCGTCCGGGACGTCATATTTGGGAAGCTTTGTTACCCCGAACTCAATCTCCACTAAACAGCGGTCCGCAATCTTCTGCGTATTTTCAAGCGCCTGAAGCGCATACGGAAAAAGACTTTTCATCTCTTCTTCAGACTTGATGTAATACTGTCCGCCTTCATATCTCATCCTGTTCTCATCCGCCAGCCTTTTCCCTGTCTGGATACACAAAAGGATATCATGCGCTTTTTCGTCTTTCGCATAAGTATAATGCACATCATTCGTCGCCACAAGTTCGATCCCCGTTTCCCGGGACATTTTCAGAAGCTGTTGATTTACAAGACCCTGATCAGGCAGACCGTGATCCTGCAGCTCTAAATAAAAATGATCTTTTCCAAAGATATCTCTGTACTCCAACGCAGCTTTCTTCGCTTCGTCATATAAGCCTTTCATCAGATATCGCGATACCTCTCCTGCCAGACAGGCGCTCAGCGCGATAATGCCGCTGTGATATTTTCTCAGAAGTTCCTTATCTACACGGGGTTTGTAATAGTATCCCTCGACAAAGCCTTTTGATACGATTTTCATAAGATTGGCATAACCTTCGTTATTCTCCGCAAGAAGCACAAGATGATAATACCTGTCTTCTCCTCCGGTCACTTCTCTGTCAAAACGGGAATTCGGCGCGACATAAACTTCACACCCCAAGATCGGATTAATTCCCTGACTTTTCGCCTCTCTGTAAAAATCAATCACTCCGTACATTACTCCGTGATCGGTGATCGCCGCACTGTTCATCCCAAGCTCTTTCACTCTTGCAACATATTCTTTTATCTTGTTAGAACCATCCAGAAGACTGTATTCTGTATGGACATGCAAATGTGCAAAACTCATCTTTCACCTCGTAAGCCGACCCGCAAAAGGTCTATCTGTTCTTGTTTACCGCAAAAATCTTTCCCGCCTCGTTGTCGATCTGTATCTTTCCTTGTTTCAGAAGTCTTCCGACCGCACGTTTAAACGCTGCTTTACTCATCCCCATCTCCGACTTAATCCTCTCCGGATCTGCCTTATCTGTAAACGGAAGCATGCCGCCATTCTTTTCAATACGTCCAAACACCTTATCCGCATCCGCATCCATCTGTTCCGGTATCTTCCCGCGTATGCTCAGATCAAGCTTTCCGTCCGGCTTCACAGCCGTCACCCTCGCTTCAATGCGCTGACCGATATACATCTTCCCGTAAACTTCCCGCTTCGGGATCATCGCCGAATACTGATCGTCCACAGCGACAAACACGCCGAAATCCCGACTTAATTCATACACTGTTCCGCTGACCATATCGTCTTTTTTGTACGGTGAATCAGTACGAAGAAGCTGATACACTTTCATCGTCGCACACAGTCTGCCGCTCTTATCTATATAAAGACTAACGAGACATCGATCGCCTTTTTCTACTCTTTCCGTCTGTTCTTTGAACGGAAGCAGAAGTTCTTTTTCCAATCCCCAATCCAAAAATGCTCCGATCCTTCCGACATCCGTCACTTCAAGCACAGCCGTCTTTCCGATCGTAAGCTTCGGTTCATTCGTAGTTGCTATCATACGATCTGATGAATCTTTATATAAAAACACCTCTATCGGATCTCCGACTTCTATCCCTTGCGGCACCTGCTTTTTAGGCAGAAGCACCCTCTCTTCGTCGTTGCCCAGATATACGCCGAAATCAACGATCTTCACGACAGTCAGAACTTGTTTTTCTCCCAGTTTCATACATTTTCTCCTTTATCGTTCTGAAACAAAACTTTCTATTTATTGTATCACACCCGGATCGATTGTTCCATACTCTCCGTCAAATCCGGAGTTCCATTTTATCTTCCCTTTCCGAAGTTTGTCAACCAGACCTCCCGTCTGTTCCCCTGCCGTCCGGCTGATCTGTTCTACAGGTATCTTTCGCAGCACTTCAAATTCAGGGCCAAGCTGCACAAGAAGCCGCATATACTCTCGTTCTGTACGTTTTCCTTTCACAGCAAATCCATTTGCCATGGCAATCACTTCCTTAAGCGGGATCAGACTCTCAAACGGTTCTTTCCCCGCCGCAGCCTTCGCCTCCTCCTCCGATCTGTCTGCCATCTCCTCGATTCTGTGAGCCACTCCTACCGTCACCGCGCGCCCGCATACAGGGCATATTCCTCCATGCGCTTTCGTCTCCGCAGGAGTAAAACAAACTCCGCATTTTCGATGTCCATCCAAATGATACTTTCCTTCCTGAGGGAAAAATTCAATCGTTCCGCACAAACCGTTTCCCGTCCGAATCGCCTCTGCAATGCCTCTGTAAGAAAGTTCCACATCAAAAAGAGTCGCTTCCCGACCTAAATTTCCCGGAGAATGAGCGTCCGAATTAGAAATAAGCCGATAATCATCCAATACAGATACTCTTCGGTTCATCAACGGATCTGACGAAAGCCCCGTCTCCATAGCGTATACATAGGAAGTCATATCGCCGAAACACTCATCAGGCGTTTCAAATCCCGAAAACTCGCCGAATACCGAAAAATGCGGCGTCCATATATGAGCCGGAATATAAATCGAATTCCCACACTCATCAAACGCCAGTTCAAGAAGATCCCGACAGTCAAGCCGAAGTGTCGGCCGACCGTCCGAACAGATATTTCCAATCTGTGAAAGACGCTCCGCGATCCGCTCTGCCGCCTCAAAATCCGGAAGGAGAAGCAGGCTGTGCACCTTCCGGGAACGTCCTCCTTTTTTATACACCGAACTGATTTCCCCACTTATAATAAAACGTGGAATCATTTCTTTTTGTCCACGCCCGTATGCGTCGATTTTTTCCCCGTCCGCTTCATCATAAAGTCTGTATTCTTCTTTCAATATATATAATCCATCTTCCGCAGGAGCCAGCTTTTCTTTTAGCTCCGCCCGCCATGCCGGATGTGTAAAATCACCTGTCCCAACAATATGAATTCCTTTTCTCCTTGCCCATAAATCAAGATATTCCGGCGTACATGTCTTGCTCGTCGCATAAGAATAGCGAGAATGGATATGAAAATCTGCAATATACATTTTATCTCCCCGATCTGATTTTGCGGTATTTTCCGCATTTTAGGTAAATAGTTCAGCCATACAGCATCCGTCTATGAGTAAAACAGTGGCATCAGCCACGATAAGCACGCAGTGCGGTTTTACGAATAGCGCGGGTCGAACTGTTACCATTTTAATTCATTTATTTTATAATACCTTCCGCATTTGATGCCATTGTTCTCCGCCCCAAGATGAATCCGATATTCCTTCGTCTTCAAAGCCCATCTTTTTGTACATCTCGACTTTTGCGTCAAGACATGTCAGGATCAACGCGCGTCTCCCCTGCTGCCTTTGTATCCCGGAATACCGCCGCATCAGTTCTGATGCCACTCCGATTCCCCGGTACTTCGGCAAAACTGCAAGACCGAGTATCATCACGTTATCACCTGTCGGATCATGCAAGTCTGCATTCCTGAAAAATTCATCTTTCAAACAATCTCCGTCCGTTGCCAGACCATTCAAAAACCCTGCCACTTCACCGCTTTTTCTGTCAACTGCCACAAAAAACAATTCCCGAATCTTAAGAGCCCGCTGCTTCATCATCTCCTCGGTACACGCCTCGTTAGGAGGGAAACATACCCTTTCGACAGACGCAGCCTGCACAGCTTCCTCAGAGAATATAGTTCGGAACTCGAATCTTTCTTCAGGCTCTATTTTTTCATTTATATTTATAATACTTTGCTCAAAATCTCTCATGTCATACACTCCTGCATTCTCTGCCGTCATATAACACAGCGGCAGACCTTCTTTTTAAATTGTAGTATACTGCCTGAGGAAATTCAAGGAAAAGAACTCTCTTCCTCCGTTCCTGTTTGCTTATTTGTACCAAACATATTAAACTATACTCAAACGTGCCACTACATAATTACCGGAAGCACTAAGCGACACATTTCAGGATTGTAAAAGGTCGCCGTTTCAACAAACAGCTCCTAATACCACTGTTCCACCTGACAGTCTGCCCTCACCTTATAATGATCCGCTCCTTATAATAATGAAAAACAAGAGGAAACAATGATATACGAAATAAAAGACACAAACAAAATTTCACCTTTATTCGGACACTGGGAAGAAACCCTTATCTGGTCATGCCTGCAGGGAATCATGGGGAAAATATATGCAAACGACCTCACTGCCCCTACTGCGGCTATGGCCGTGATCGGGGATTTCACCTTTTTCGCAGGCGAACCATGCCCGGAACTGATCGCTTATAGACCGCCCCACTGTACTCAAAACTTTATGATCGCCGTCCCTCAAAATAAACTTTGGGAAAACATGCTCACTCAATTTTACGGTAAAAAAGCAAAAATAATTTCTCGCTACGCAACAAAAAAGGAACCTCATATTTTCAATAAACATCATTTAGAAAAAATCGTCGCTTCCCTGCCGAAACAATATACACTTTCCATGATCGACTCGCACTTTTACAAATTATGCAAATCAGAAACATGGAGCAAAGATCTCGTATCACAATTTTCAACTTACGAAAAATACCGCCGTCTCGGAATAGGCGTTGTAATATCCAAAGACGGGCTGATCATATCCGGCGCTTCATCCTACTCCAGATATCAAAACGGCATCGAAATCGAAATTGACACACGAAAAGAATACAGGAGAAACGGCTTTGCCTGCATATGCGCCGCAAAACTGATCTTAGAATGCTTAAAGCGGAACTTATATCCCAGTTGGGATGCACATAACAAAGCATCCGCCGCACTGGCAGAAAAATTAGGATATCATTACAGTCACGCTTATACGGCGTTGGAAATATGGGATTATTAAGATTATCGGAGATTCGGTTTCTAATCCTGCCGGCGACGTGGAGAAAAGAGCAATGGATAATATCTAAAATTCCTGTTTGAACATCATTCAAATGAACGTATGTCGGATGAAGAATTTCAAAATTATTGTCATTTGGTTGTCACTAGACATAGAGAGCCAAGAAAGCCCGCAAAATAGGCATTTCTTGGCTCTAATATATTATTCAAACTCGACAATTACTAATCAATTTTGTTTAGAGATTATTTGTTGTCGTGTTCCTATTTCTTTTGATTATTTGATTTATCCATATTATCCTGCCTATACGGACTAATGTTATCATTTTGTTATCGGCATTGATAACACTTGCTCGGTAACTGTGGATAATAGCAATATGTTCCGGTTCAAATTATAAACAACTTTGCTTAGAAAATTAACCGTTTGTTTCTGTATCTTCAATAAGATTTTTCTTTAATGCCTCGATTGTATCTTGGTTCTTTCTTAAAAGTTCTAATTGCCTGTACGCTTTTTCTCTTAATATTTTCAGCCTTTCAATTTTAGGCACTTCCTGTCTTATCAGGTCTGCATTTGTATCTTCCAGATTGATAAGCACAACCAACTCTTCCGCTGAAGCAAAATCTCTGATATTAGGAGTTTTCCCTTTTATTGCTTTTTCATTTCTCCATTGTGCTGCTGTTTTTCCGAACAAAGCCATATTTAGAATATCTGCTTCATCTTTCTTTAATCGCTGATAATCTTTTATGATGTAAAGCTTAAATTCCGGCGAAATCCATGAAGCAAACTCGAAAGCTATATCTGTATGAGCATAAGTGCCGCCATATCGTCCCGATTTTGATACGATACCGATTGCATCCGTTGCTTTTATCCATTGCTGCGGTGTCAACGTAAACGCATTATCTCCAGATTCCGCTTTAAACCTATCGAATTCGATAGGTTTAAAATTCGGATTGTGAATTTGTTCCCACAAGCCCAAAAAAGAAATCGTAGAATGATTACGCATCCAGTTTGCTACCACAATAAAAGCATTGTCTGGATTTTTATATTTTGCAATATCAGTAAGTGAAATGTAAGCATCTTCATTAACAACATCGCCCATCACTCTGATTTCTGTTCCATTGGCATCTATTTTCATGTTTTTCATTTTTTTCTCTCCCCCCTCCCATGTTATTTTTCAAATATACGATTTGCAATTTGCTTGTATCACAACTATATCACATACCATCCAACAAATAAATTCACAGTTAAAATTTTACGTTGATAACAAATTTCAATGTCTATTTCTGTGAAATATGGATAAATCATGACCACCCGTCCAACGGGTGGTTTGCTCTAGGGCTA
>ULYA01024624.1_pt1 | contig 31734 bp, 23 predicted proteins | sample 1961821 | NCBI WGS metagenome assembly ULYA01 (sample SAMEA4835853, study PRJEB28245) | human gut metagenome | biome: gut microbiome; material: fecal sample | place: Denmark | collected 2008 | reverse complement strand
AAGTGCCGGATCCGGTTCCTGATCTTCGATCACGTTAAGATCCAGACCAAGTTCATCCAGAGCTTCTTTTACCTCTTTGTATGCTGTCAGGTTGATCAGGTTATTTCCAAGAGCACGTCCCATGAGGAACTCCATGGACATATAGTAAACCGTCTTCGGATCCTGCTCTTTATATGCATTCTGTGTTTCCAGCCAGTTATCAATGATAACATCTTTTACGGTGTAACATACAGCCTGAAAAATCTGTTCCTGTGTAGCTTCTTCGAGTTTTTTACGATACAGGAATTTGACATTTTCCTTTACGCTCTCTTTGAAAGCTTCTTTTTTAAACTGCTTGTCGATCATCGCGTTTCCTCCTTATTGTGCAGCTTAAGCTGCGCTTTTTTGTTCCCCCAATTTTACGAATCATGCCCGGTAAATTACCGGGCATGTATTGTTTACAAATCACATTTTTGCGACACCAAGAACAACTGGCTCTTTGTTGATGTTCCATTCTTTTACATAGCCATCGGTTGTGCCCAGAGTCATATCCTCTGCCAGTACTTCAGACATGATTTCCTCTTTGTGGTTCTTCATGAGTTCAAGAATCTTATCATTGTCTTTTGCGTAGATATGGATCTTATCCATAACTTCAAATCCAGCTTCTTTTCTCATGGTCTGTACCTTGCTGACGATCTCGCGGACAAAGCCCTCTTCGATCAGCTCAGGTGTCAGATTTGTATCAAGAACTACGGAAATATCACCGTCTGCTTCTGTTACATAACCTTCTGTCTGTGCGGTCTCGATCAATAAGTCTTCCTCAGAAAGTTCTGCCTTGTTTCCATCAATATCCAGTGTCAGAAGACCTGTGGATCTCAGCTCATTCATAGCTTCTGTTCCATTGATCTCTGAAAGTGCCTTACGGATACCGTTCAAAAGTTTACCGTATTTTGGTCCTACTGTACGGAGCTGCGGCTTGAAGCTGTAAGAAATAAAGGATTCTACATCGCTGGCGAATTTTACTTCTTTGACATTCAGCTCATCTGCAATGATGTCTGTATAGAACTCACCCATTTCTTTGTCCGCTTTTACGTACATTGTACCGATCGGCTGACGGTTCTTGATATTTGCAGTATTTCTTGCTGCACGGCCAAGAACAACGATCTTGAGAAGTTCTTCCATGTCATCTTCCAGCTCTTTGTCGATCCACTCTTCTTTTACTTCCGGGAAGTCGCAGAGATGGATACTTTCGATTGCCTCTTTATCGATGCTTCTTACAAGATTCTGGTAAATTTCTTCTGTCATAAACGGAATCATCGGAGCTGCTGCTTTGGAAATTGTTACCAGTGCAGTATAAAGTGTCATGTAAGCATTGATCTTATCCTGCTCCATGCCTTTTGCCCAGAAACGTTCACGGCTTCTTCTTACATACCAGTTACTCATCTCGTCTACAAATTCCTGCAGCGCTCTTGCACTTTCCGGAATCTTGTAGTTTGCAAGGCAGTCATCGACAGTCTTCACTACGGAGTTGAGCTTGCTTAAAAGCCATTTATCCATAACCGGAAGATTGTCATAATCTAAAGTATATTTTGTTGCGTCAAAATTGTCAATGTTTGCGTACAGTACAAAGAATGCATAAGTATTCCACAGAGTACCCATGAACTTACGCTGTCCTTCCTGAACAGCCTTGCCATGGAAACGGTTCGGCAGCCACGGAGCACTGTTGATATAGAAATACCAGCGGATTGCATCTGCACCGTATTTCTCAAGTGCATCAAACGGATCGACAGCATTTCCCTTGGATTTACTCATCTTCTGACCATTCTCATCCTGTACGTGTCCGAGAACGATAACGTTCTTGTATGGAGCCTGATTAAACAGGATCGTAGACTCGGCAAGCAGAGAATAGAACCATCCTCTTGTCTGGTCAACAGCTTCGGAGATGAAATCTGCCGGGAACTGTTTTTCGAAGAGTTCTTTGTTTTCAAATGGATAATGATGCTGTGCAAAAGGCATTGCTCCTGAGTCAAACCAGCAGTCAATCACCTCCGGTACACGGTGCATGGTTCCGCCACATTCCGGACATTTCAGTGTGATCTCATCGATATATGGACGATGAAGCTCTACTGTTTTGGCTTTTTCGTCGCCGCTCATCTCGAAGAGTTCCTGACGGCTTCCGATAGAATGCATATGTCCGCATTCACACTGCCAGATGTTCAGTGGTGTTCCCCAGTAACGGTTTCTGGAAATACCCCAGTCCTGAACGTTTTCCAGCCAGTCGCCGAAACGTCCTTTACCAATGCTCTCCGGAATCCAGTTGATGGTGTTGTTGTTGCGGATCAGGTCATCTTTGACTGCAGTCATCTTAATAAACCAGGATTCACGTGCATAGTAGATCAGTGGTGTATCACATCTCCAGCAATGCGGATAATCATGCTCAAATTTCGGTGCATCAAAAAGTTTTCCTTCTTTGTCAAGATCCTGAAGTACAAGCGGATCAGCTTTCTTTACAAAGATTCCTGCATATGGAGTCTCTGCTGTCATATCACCTTTGCCGTCTACAAACTGTACAAACGGAAGGTCATAGTTACGTCCGATACGGCTGTCATCTTCACCGAATGCCGGTGCAATATGAACGATACCGGTACCATCACTCATAGTTACATAGTTATCTGCTGTAACAAAGTGCGCTTTCTTTTTCTGTTTTGCTGCTGCCTCTCCGGCACATGCAAACAGTGGTTCATATTCTTTGTATTCCAGATCTTTACCAACATATTTTTCAAGTACTTCATATGCCGGAGTTTCTTCGGAACCGAGTTTACCAAGAACTTTATCAAGTAAAGCCTCTGCCATATAATAGGTATATCCGTCTGCTGCTTTTACTTTACAATATGTTTCATCCGGGTTTACACACAGTGCAACGTTAGATGGCAATGTCCATGGTGTTGTTGTCCATGCAAGGAAGTATGCATCTTCACCGACAACTTTGAAACGAACGATTGCTGAACGTTCTTTGACTGTTTTGTATCCCTGAGAAACTTCCTGTGCAGAAAGTGGTGTACCACAACGCGGACAGTAAGGAACGATCTTGAATCCTTTGTACAGGAGTTTCTTGTTCCAGATTTCTTTCAGTGCCCACCACTCTGACTCGATATAGTCATCATGATAGGTGACATATGGATTTTCCATATCTGCCCAGAAACCAACAGTTGAAGAAAAATCTTCCCACATTCCTTTGTATTTCCAGACACTTTCTTTACACTGCTGGATGAATGGCTCCATACCATATTCCTCGATCTGTTCTTTTCCGTCCAGACCAAGTTTCTTCTCTACTTCCAGCTCAACCGGAAGTCCGTGGGTATCCCATCCTGCTTTACGAGGTACCATGTAGCCTTTCATTGTACGGTATCTCGGAATCATATCTTTGATAACACGGGTCAGTACATGACCAATGTGTGGTTTGCCGTTTGCGGTCGGCGGTCCGTCATAGAACATATAAGTAGGATCATCTTTACGGTCTTCCATACTTTTTTCAAATATATGGTTTTCTTTCCAGAATTTTTCTACTTGTTTTTCGCGGTCTACAAAATTCAGGTTCGTATCTACCTTCTGGTACACAACAAATTCCTCCTTTAGATTCTTCAGAAAAATCTCTGTTATTTACTTTTTTCAATAAAATAAAAAAACTTCCGTCCTGTAAAAGGACGAAAGCAATTTCCACATTCGCACCACCTGTTACATTGTACGGGCCGGTAGTTATAAACGCCGATACATGTTCCCTTTAACGGCGGAAAACCGTCTCTCCTTACTGAGAATTTCAGGAAAGAAACTCCGGAGTGATATTCGATAAAAATTACTGGCACCGGGCTTCCACCTGTCCCCGGCTCTCTGATGTGTTCATTTTTATTTACTGTCTCCATCATGGTTTTTGCTTATTTTATATGTGCTGTTTTATTATACGGTGATGTTTTTCGATATGTCAAGGTCTTTTTGCGATATTTGGGCGGTTTTATCAGGGTTTTCCGGGGATTTTACATGGATTTGACCCTTGTATGAGAAAAACGATTACAGTATAATTGGAAAGAATGATATACTATAGGAAATAAAAGCGCATGAAGAGAAATATTGACGTTACAGATACACATCCTTTCACGCAAACGATTATCTATGTATCGTAGCGCGGAACATAGCTTGCGTTTCCGGTTTTCGGCCGTGCGCCTATTGATGACTGCTTTTGCAAACTCGCTTCGCTCAAACAGAGCAACGCAGCCATCGCTAGCACAACCGAAATTCCGGAAGCCTCGCTGGTGTTCCTGCCACAATACATAGAAATGTTTGCTGAAACGACAACCTCTGTAATCTTCAATACTTTCCCCTCTCATCCGCTTCTTCTCCCCTCCCGGACCGCGGGGCGGCGAACGCCCTCGAACAGGTCAAAGACCTCCCCGCCCCGCTAGCCAGGACTTTAATATTAACAATATGAGGGCTGAAGGATAAGAGGGATGTGTGAGAACAGGTAGAAGAAATGTCTGAAATATCCGGTTCTGTACCGCTTGAGAGAATTTGTAGAAGTACCTAAGGTACAAATCTTTGCGTTGTATGAAAAAAAGGCACTGTCTGAGCGTAGCGAGTTTGACTTTTTTTCATACGCTCTTAGCAAAGGCATGTACCTCTGGTACTTCTGAATTCTCGAACCTGATACAGAATCCGGATATTTCATGGCATGTGTATATAGCCTGGTCAACACTATCTCGACCTCTGCTCCAACATTTTAATATCAGAAAGGTACACATATGAATATAAAGAAAACACTCCGGCGTCTTCTGACCGGCACGCTCTGCTCTGCCGTATTTATCACACAGACAGTCCCTGTCTTTGCCACAGACAGTTACGGTGCCCCTCTGGTCACGGCCACACCAACACCCGACCCACACACCGCTTATTACAACCAGCCCGCCGATACAGATTCCATCGAAGGCTGGGTAAAAGCACCTCAGATCGAAGGAGAATCTGCAATCCTTGTCGACATGCTCTCCGGTACCGTCCTTTACTCCAAAAACGCTGATAAGGCACAGTATCCGGCAAGCATCACAAAGATCATGACTGGTCTTCTCGGCTGCGAGAATCTGGATCCATCCGCCAAATTTACCATGACTGAATCCGCAGCCCGCAGCATTACCGAGTCCAACAGCTCCAGTATCTACGCAGATACCGGCGAAGAATTTACAATCGAACAGGCACTGATGGCCGTCATGCTTCAGTCCGCTAACGAAATGACTCTGGCAGTCGCAGAACTCACTTCCGGTTCTACCAAAAAATTTGTCGAACAGATGAATCTGAAAGCCCGTCAGTTCGGATGCACCAACACACATTTCAACAATCCGAACGGTCTGCCGGACGAAACACATTACACCACAGCTGCCGACATGGCAAAGATTGCCCGTGCCGCATGGTTCAACCTCACCTTCCGCAAATTTGTAACAACCGGATATTACGAAATCCCACCGACAAACAAATTTGCAGAAACACGTTATCTTCTGAATCATCACAAGATGATGAGCGGCCAGACTTACGCATACGCTGGTGTCCTTGGCGGCAAAACAGGCTACACGGAAGCAGCCGGTAATACCCTTGTCACCTATGCCAAAAATGACAACACCTACCTCGTAGCAGTTGTCATGCAGTCTGTAAATGGAGCTTATTCCGATACAAAGGCGCTTCTGGATTATGGATTCAATAATTTTTCCAGATCAAAGATCAAAGGTTTGAAAAAAGAAATCTCCAGATCCTGTCTGCCTGCAGAAAAATATCTTCTCAAAGATTACAAAGACTTTACTTTGTTCCGCAGACGGCAAAATGCCTATGTTTCATTGCCACAGGGTACTGATGTGAGCCAGCTTTCAACATCATATTCCATGACAAAAAATCTGGCAGGTCTTCCCCTTCTTACCGTCACATACAGCTATAACGGTCATGAGGTTGGAACTGCCAGATATTACCAGACACGGCTCCTCTCAGACGAACTTCTCTGACTGCCGTTTAGTCTGTCTTTTCTTGCGGAGGGAATCCCGTTTTTCACGGATTTCTTCCGCTTTTTCTTCATCAATTCTCTTTAATGTCTTGATCGCATAAAATGCATCTTCATCTGTATGGCGAATTCGCACTTTTCCTTTTATATAGCCATGTTTCTGACAAAAAGATACACTTTCATATGCCCTTGAATTATTCATAAACCAGCGGATTTTACGCTTCGCCGGCAAATGGCAGACCGGACATCTGGTACTTGCCACCTCCCGGTCTTTTATGACTTTCTCCTTCTCAGCAAATTCGCGTGATACATACTCGTCATAATTCGGATAAGATAAATAAATTTCTTCTTTTTTTGTCTTTGGATTTTGATATACATCAATGGATGGATTTGCAAGCACCACCTGCATATCCAGACGTTTAAATATCTCACCCGTATACTTCGCATCCGTCAGTGCACGATGAAACTCCTGTGCTTTCGGAAGCCGCATTTTGTCGATCGCATATTCCAGGCTCCGCCTGCATGGATCTTCCTTATAACAGATACCATATATTTTCTGTGCATCATAATACGTGACCGGACCTTTTATTTTCGAAAGCAGCCCATAATATTTCATATTACGCTGCAGTTCCATCACATCCTGATTGCCCCACGTACAAAATACCCGTTCCTCTCCGCACCAGTCCAGAAATTCCTCCACTGCCTGCGGAAAAGGAACTCCGTCTGCAAGATCCTTGTAATCCACATGGATCACTTCGTGTATGCTGTCATGAATCCAGTTATATACCTGAGGTTTCACAAGTCTCTGAAAAACATCCAGCACTTCTCTCTGCTCATTCATCTTGACTGCACCGATCTCAATGATCTCAAAAGGCAGACGGCTGTTGGAATATTTTTTTCCTCCGGGACTCTGGTTCCACTCAAGGTCAAAAACAATATAGTTCATACAGTAGTTCCTTCTTTTTATTTCCAATGCATTAACTCATTTTTTCTCTGTTGTCTAGTATAACAGACAGATTCGTTTCTTTCAACAAAACAGCACACACCTGCGGACAGAAAAAGACCGATACCATTTCCCGGTACCGGTCTTTTCTGCTTATAAATTTTATTTTACGGAAATATGAAATCCCGCAATCAACTGATTAATTGAGGAAACCAAAGAACTGTTCATATGCAGTTCCGTCTGATTCCTGATTCTCAAAATCCTCAAGAAGACTGTCTGTGCTCTGGTCTTCACCATCGCCCTGATCCTGACTGTTCTCTGCATCAGATTCGTCCTTTGAATCATCTTTTGAATCTTTGTTGGAATCTGTATCTTTATTTTCGCCAAGTGTTACAGTTACAGTTTTTTCTTTATATTCTCCGCCATCTGCAACTTCAAGAGTTACTTCAACTTCTTCGCCTGGCTCATAGTACTCAAGACGACTTACCAGTTCATCGGTGCTGCGTACTCTCTTGCCATCGAATTCTGTAATGATGGATTTTTCTTTAATTCCGGCATCCTCAGCTGCACCGCCTTCTGTTACTTCAGAAACAAGCACACCTTCCGGTATTCCGTAATACTGAGAAGCCTCATCACTTACTGTCATACCTGTGATTCCGAGCACACCATGATTGTCGACTTTATCTCTCGGAGTCTCATTCATCAGATCCTCAAGTGTATCTGTTACATCGGAGATTGCAATTGCGTAACCCATACCTTCAACTTCTGTGGAGGCAAGTTTTGCAGAGTTGATACCGACAACTTCACCATCCATATTCAGAAGTGCACCACCACTGTTACCAGGATTGATTGCTGCATCTGTCTGAATCAGGTTTGTTGCATCAGAATCTTCATCCTCTTCTACACCCTCATCATTGAGTTTACGGTTCTTTGCACTGACAATACCGGTTGTTACAGACTGTCCGTAACCAAGTGCGTTACCGATTGCAACGACCTGCTCACCAACCTTCAGATCATCAGAGCTTCCGATCGTAGCTACTGCTATCTGATCCATTGTATCATCAGAAATATCAGAAAGTGCTACAGAAACGACTGCAAGGTCTTTGTCCTCATCGTAACCGTTTACGGTTGCTTCATAAGTCTCACCATCGATGCAGGTAACAGATACGGTATCTGCTCCACTTACAACATGATAGTTGGTTGCGATCAGAAGATTATCATCATTCTTTCCGACAATGATACCGGAACCGCTTCCCTCAACTTCCTGCTGAGTGGTAAATCCCTGACTTCCGCCAAATCCATAAGCTCCGAGATAGTTCTGTACATCCTGGACAGATTTTGTTGTAATTGCTACAACAGATTTCATTCCTTCTGCAGCAATATCAGAAACATCAAGACTTCCTTTTGTCTTTGATCCGGAATCATCTTTGCTTTCTTTATCATCTGACTTCTTATCGGAACTCTTCTTTTTTGATTTTGTCTGAAGAAGTGTGGTATTGTCTTTATTTGATGCCGCCTCTACTGTACTGCTGTTCCATCCGGTAATTGTATTGATTCCTTCAAAGGAACCTGCTGCAAGACCACCGGCAAGTACTGCACAAAGAGCAATGCCTGCTGCTTTTTTCACTTTTTTTCTCATTCTTTCTTTTGGATCGTTGTCATTATTCATATTGTTATTCATATCATTGTTCATCATTACGTTGTTATTTTTATCGCTCATTAAAATCCCCTCCTTAGGATCATTACTCTTCACTTTATAAAATCTTCCGGTGAATCGCTATCTCTGTTTCTGTTTTCCTTTTATGTCTAAAAGTATAGGGAGGATTTGTGTTTACTTTGTGGGAAAATTGTGATAAAAGTGTTAATTATGCCATGCAAGACGTTTAACATCTGCGTGAACATCACCAGTCATCCAGTCTACATCGTTTGTGATCCAGTCCATGATACCGAGCTGGCGCATTTCCCATTCGACCGTCTGCTCTCTTGCTTCAATCGTTTCTTCTACTTCCATGGTTGTGTCGATCTCATCATATCCGAAGATATATCCGCCTGCACACCAGATACTGAAGTTGCTGTCCGGACCCGGATCTACGGTGTCGCCTCTCTGTGCGATCAGCCCGTCATGGCGTCTCTTGTATTCTTCTTCACAGCCATCTTTAAGTTTTGTCATAAACATTCTGTGGCGGATCAGCTCTTTATTCTCTCTTACAACACCAAAATTGTGGTACATCAGGCGCATGTCTTTGCCCGGTGTGGAAATCCATTCAAAAGTATCTTCAATCTTTGCAGTGATCGCATCTTTTGCTGCGTTTTCTTCTTCACTTAATACTGTACCGTCTTCATTTTCATAGTAACCGAAGATTAAATCTTCTGCGTTCCAGATACTGAAATTTTTCACTTTATTTCGGTCCAGAAAAGCGGTCAGCTCCGGCCAGATCTCACCAAGTTTTCTGCGGTAGTCATTCATTCTGCCGGCTTTCACTTTCATCGCAAATGCATGTCTTTCCATAATAAAAAGCCTCCTGTATTGAAATTTTGTCGTACAACTTTGTCGTTTCTATTTTAAGTCCGTTCCCATCAAAAATCAATGATGTAATATCACATTCATTCATGGAACAAAATCTGTGAAAAATACCGTACCATTCCATCATCTGTCCAGCACAGCATCCCCGCTGCATCTGCCATTTTTTGTGCATCTACACAGTATGCCGACATACAGGAGTTGTGTTTGTACGGTCCGGCACCCATGATCAGAATATCTGTTTTGCCGGCTTCTTTCATTTTTTCTGCAAGTTCTTCTGTCATTTTGTTCTGCAGAAGCTTGTCTTTCTTATACTGTGTCGGATCATGTGTATCTTCCTGCATGGTCTGCAGCACCAGTGTTTTTTCATACTGCAATGCGCGCTGTTTCATCTCCTCGGCCGTACCACTTTCCGGCGGACAGGCCGGATTTACATTGTAACAGCCGCATAAGTTTTCTTCACAAAACATCCGGTATTCCGGTACAAAAACAAGCTGCGTGGTATCCATGACGGCAGCTCCCGAAAATCCCAGAAAGATTGCCTCCTTCACCAGATCCATATCAAAATCTCCCTTCTGTTGTCATCACGTGATTTTATCTTACACATTAAATAATTCCTTTATCCTTATAATGCCACAAACTGAATTTTGTTGCAATCTTTCAAGGACATGTTATGATTAGCATAAAACCGTTACTGTTCACACGTAATATCCCGCGAGGTGTTTTGCCATGAATATGGCAAAATCCCGAGACATACGGGGCAAAATCCCATCACCGAAGGTGATTTGGAATGATTTTGACCAGGTTGCTGTGAACGGAGTGAGCAGCAACATAAAACCTGCACAGAAAGGAGCACCCATGTACCGTATTTTTATCATCGAAGACGATGAGATCATCGCAAACCTTCTGAAAAAGAATCTCTGTTCCTGGGGATATGATGTCTCCTGCGCACAAGATTTTTCCAATATTATACAGGAATTTGCCCGTCTCGATCCGCAGCTCGTCCTGCTGGATCTGAAGCTGCCATTTTACAATGGTTTTCACTGGTGTGAGGAAATCCGCCGAATCTCTCAGGTACCGATCATCTTTATTTCCTCCGCTGCCGATAACATGAATATGGTCATGGCAATGAGCCGCGGCGCCGATGATTTTATTGCAAAACCATTTGACATGGATGTCCTGACTGCCAAAATACAGGCCATTCTCCGCCGCACCTATTCCTTCGGGACTCCCGGAAATGTACTGGAATACAAAGGTGCTCTCCTCAATCCGCCCCGCTGTACCCTGACCTGGAACGGCCACGATATCGCCCTTACCAAAAATGAGCTCCGCATTCTGGAGATTCTTCTCGAACACGCCGGCAAAACAGTTTCCAGAGATGCGCTCATGACAAGACTCTGGGAAAGTGACAGCTTCGTTGACGACAACACATTGACCGTAAATATTACCCGCCTGCGCAGGAAACTGGAAGGTGAAGGCCTGAAAGATTTTATCATCACCAAAAAGGGACTGGGCTACATGGTATAATACAAGAAGCACTGTAAGGTAATTTCTTATATGGAGCAATCACTTTATGAAACTCTTTCTCGACTACCTGAACAAAATAAAATTCCATATCCTGCTGATGATTTTTCCGACAATATTTACAGGGATCATTTTTTTCCTGTATCAGCTGTCGCCTGAACCGGTCCTGTACGTTGCACTCCTCTGGCTTCTGGCAGGACTTACCGCATGTATGACTGGCTTCAGTAACTACAGGAAAAAGCTGCAGCAGCTTACACTTGTAGCCACAGCACCGGATATCAATCTGTCCCGCATGGATACACCATCTGATCAGATTGAATCTCTTCAGCAGGATATCATGCATCGTCTGAATCAGATGCGTATGAATGTAGAAACCGCCGACCAGAAATCTCTGGAAGAAATGACCGATTACTATACCATGTGGGCACATCAGATCAAAACTCCTATCTTTGCCCTGCGTCTGCTCCTTCAGGAAAATCCCTCCACAAATAAAGAAGCTCTCGCTGAACTTTTCAAGATTGAGCAGTATGTCGAAATGGTTCTCGGTTATCTTCGTACAGAAGACATGTCTTCTGACCTGACACTTTCCTGCTGTTCTCTCGACTCGGTCATCCGCGATCAGATTCATAAATACGCCGGAATTTTTGTTTCCAGGAAGCTTTCCCTCACTTATGACGGAATCTCTGAAAGTGTCCTGACCGATGAAAAATGGCTCGGATTTGTGATCGGGCAGATTTTTTCAAACGCACTCAAATATACCCGTACCGGCGGTATCCATATTTATTTGAAAAATTCTCCTGTCAGGAACTATGTTTCAAACATAACTCCGACAACTCCCATTACACTCGTAATCGAAGACACCGGCATCGGCATTCGTGCAGAAGACCTGCCGCGCATCTTCGAAAAAGGCTACACCGGAGTCAACGGACGGGAAAGCAATCGTGCGACCGGAATCGGTCTGTACCTCTGCAACAAGATCATGAATTGCCTTGGCCATCGCATTTATGCAGTTTCCGAAGAAGGAAAAGGCACGAAAGTTTTTCTGGAATTTTCTCAGGAAAATCTGACGATGTACTGATCTGATGCTGACTATGGAATAAAATTCATCGTAACTGTTCAGTACCCTCACAGTTACGAGTCAAAATGCATTCCAAATCACCTTCGGTGATGGCATTTTGCCTTATATGTCTCGGGATTTTGGCAAAAAACATGCCAAAACACCTCGCGGGATACTACCTTCTGAATAGTTACACTTCATCAAATAACTTTTTTGAAATCACCTTACAGAAATGTAAGGTTTTTTCGTATATTGTAACCTGCTTCGATGGCAGAAGCCGGGAAAAATTTCTATACTTGTCTCATCAATCAAAAGAAAGGAGCCCCGGTTATGGCTTTACTTGAAGTAACAAATATCAAAAAAATATACAGCACCCGCTTTGGCGGAAACAAAGTACAGGCACTTTCCAACGTCACTTTTTCTGTAGAAGAAGGTGAGTTCGTCGCGATCATGGGCGAATCCGGTTCCGGAAAAACCACACTGCTCAACATCCTTGCATCTCTCGACCGTCCGACATCAGGAGAAGTTCTTCTCGAAGGAAAAAACATCGTCCACCTTACAGAAAAAGAAATCTCCGCTTTCCGAAGAAAAAATCTCGGTTTTGTTTTTCAGGATTTTAATCTTCTGGACACTTTTTCCTTACGCGACAACATTTATCTCCCACTCGTGCTTGCCGGAGAAGATTACCGCGAAATGGAGCAGAAGATCCGACCGATTGCAAAAACACTTGGAATTACAGAGCTTCTGGACAAATTTCCATATGAAGTTTCCGGCGGCCAGAAACAACGTGCAGCTGTTGCAAGAGCACTGATCACAAACCCGAAACTGGTTCTTGCTGATGAACCGACCGGCGCACTCGACTCCCGTGCTGCATCTGCACTTCTTTCCATGTTTGGCGAGATCAACGAGGATGGACAGACCATTCTGATGGTCACACACAGTGCACAGGCAGCAAGTCATGCGTCCAGAGTACTTTTTATTAAAGACGGAGAAGTTTTTCATCAGATCTACAAAGGCAGTAAATCCCGTCAGGAAATGTATCAGATGATTGCCGACACCCTTACTATACTGACGACGGGCGGTGAATATCATGCGTAAAGGAATCTTTTCAAAACTGGCCATCCAGAATATCCGCAACAACAAAAATACCTACATTCCTTACATGATCACCTGCATCTTCTGCATCGCCATGATCTATATGATGGAATTCCTTCGTGACTGCCCGACACTTGATCAGGCCGTCCGCCATGCTGCCGAAGTCCGCATGATACTTTCCACCGGAGAAATCATTGTTATTATCTTCTGTGTGATCTTTTTGATCTACAGCAACAGTTTCCTGATGAAACGAAGACAGAAAGAAATCGGACTTTACAATGTTCTCGGTCTGGAAAAAACACATATCGGCATTGTTATGCTGCTGGAAACAATTATCACAACCGTGATCTCCCTCATAGCCGGAATCGCAGCCGGAATTCTTGGCAGCAAACTTGCGCTCCTTCTTCTGCTTCGACTGCTTCATATTCCCGCTGTACTTGGATTTTATGTTTCATTAAAGGGAATTGTTATCTGTATGGTGATGTTCGGCGGAATTTTTTTACTGATTCTGTTCTTAAATCTTGCCAAAATCCGCCTGAACCGTCCCGTCGAACTACTTCACGGCAACAATACCGGTGAAAAAGAACCTAAAGCAAAATGGCTTATGGCTCTGATCGGCTTTGTCTGCCTTGGCATCGGTTATTACCTCGCCATCACAACAGAGTCTCCAATCAGTGCAATTTCCATTTTTCTTCTTGCGGTAATTCTTGTTATGGCAGGAACTTATCTGCTCTTTACTGCAGGCAGTATTGTGATTCTGAAATTTCTTCGCCGCAGAAAAAAATTTTACTACAAAACCGGCAATTTCATCAGCATCTCCGGCATGCTTTACCGTATGAAACAGAATGCGGTCGGTCTGGCAAGCATCTGTATTTTAAGTACCGGCGTTCTGTTGATGATCTCCATGACGGTCTCCATTTACTTTGGCATGAATGATATTATGGTAAACCGTTATCCATACGATACGGATCTTTCCATTACCAGTGTCAGCGAAGAAGAATGTCAGACTGCCATAGATGCTTTTGAAAAAGCAATTTCCGATAATGCTGTTCCTGTAGATAAAAAAGCAGAAGAAATCTATCTCACGATCATCAGTCATTTCGATAACGGGCAGATTCAGATTGCAGAACCAAATACATTACGCGATTCTGCTTCCGTACTGACGCTCTCCCTTGTACGTCAGTCAGAATATGAAAAACTGACTGGAACAGATCCTGCATTACAGGATGGTAAGATTCTTGCGTGGGCTTCAAATATTTTTGAAAAATCAGATTCTCTCACTGTCAATGATTCCGTCTTTTCTGTAAAAAAATGGCTGGCGGATTCTCCTCTGACCTGTGGACGGGATATTGTCTATGGTAATGCTGTATTTGTCGTCACTGATTCTGATTTTGAAAAATTTGACGAGATGCGTACAGAAATGTATAAAGATGCCTCCGCATCTCCTGCCGGACAGGATCTGACTGTTCATCTCGGTCTGGACATCACCGGTTCTGATTCAACAAAAATCGCCTATGGCACACCGGTACTGGATGCAATAAAGGCTCTGAAAGATAATGGACAACTGTCTGATAACTCCTGGATCACTTCCGGAATACGTGCGCAGGAATACGATTCCTACTATGCAGACAACGGTTCTCTTCTGTTCATTGGAATATTCCTCGGTTCTCTTTTCCTCATGGGAACTGCCATGATCATCTACTACAAACAGATTTCAGAAGGATACGAAGACCAGAACCGATTTGAAATCATGCAGAAAGTAGGATTGAGTCACCGGGAAGTCAGAAGTTCAATCCGCCGCCAGATCCTGATGGTATTTTTGCTTCCTCTTCTCATGGCAATGCTTCATATCTCGATGGCATTTCCACTGATCCGCCGGATGCTCCTGCTCTTCGGCATGACAAACACAAAACTGTTCATCGGCTGTACTGCCGGAACAGTACTGATCTTTGCTCTGGTATACGGTCTGATCTACATCATGACTGCAAAATCTTATTATCATATCGTGGAACGAAAATAGAATTTAATAAACTAAACAGGGCCCCTCACCTGCAGAATTTCATCTGTAAGTGAAAGGCCTTTATTATTTCATAATTGATCTGATTCAAAATCAGATGTTCAGAAGGTCGCTGAATACTTTCAGTGCGCCGTCTGTTTCGTGTGCAAGAACACGTTTTGCAAGGACTTTACCAAGCTGTACACCTTCCTGATCGAAGCTGTTTAAGTTCCACAGGAATCCCTGGAACATAACTTTGTTTTCGAAGTGAGCAAGAAGTGCACCGAGGCTTGCCGGATTTACCTGCTCGCCGATGATAATGCTGGACGGACGTCCGCCTTCGAAGTTCTTGTTATTGTTATCATCTGCTTTACCGCATGCAAAAGCTACGATCTGAGCTGCAACGTTTGCGCAGAGTTTCTGCTGGCTTGTGCTTCCCTGGATCACAACATCTGTATCCATCTGATTGTTCTTAAATCCGATGAACTGAAGCGGTACGATATCTGTTCCCTGATGAAGAAGCTGATAGAAGGAATGCTGACCGTTTGTTCCCGGTTCACCGAAGATTACCGGTCCTGTCACATAATCTACAGGCTCACCAAAACGGTTTACTGATTTACCGTTTGATTCCATATCAAGCTGCTGTAAATGTGCCGGGAAACGGCTCAGAGCCTGTGAATATGGAAGAACTGCAGTGCTCGGATATCCAAGAATATTTCTTTCATATACACCGATCAGGGCATCCAGCATAGCCGGGTTCTGCATTACATCTTCATTCTTTGCAAGACTGTCTTCTTCTGCTGCACCTGCAAGGAAATCTGCAAACACTTCCGGTCCGAATGCCAGAGATAATACAGCACCGCCAACTGCAGATGTGGAAGAATAACGTCCGCCGATATAATCATCCATAAAGAATGCTGCAAGGTAATCATCACTCTTTGCAAGAGGAGAAGTCTCACTTGTAACGGCGATCATATGTCTGGAAGCATCCAGACCAGCGTTCTTAAGTGCGTCTTTAACGAAGGATTCATTTGTCAGGGTTTCAAGAGTTGTACCTGATTTGGATACCAGTACAAAAATGGAATGTGCTACATCAATTGTACTCAGAACGCCTGCTGCATCGTCCGGGTCTACGTTGCTGATGAATTTGGCTTCCATTTTGAATTTGTCGTTTTTCTTTGCCCAGTTTTCAAGAGCAAGGTACATTGCGCGAGGACCAAGGTCACTTCCGCCTATACCGATCTGAACAACAGTTGTAAATTTCTCACCTGCTGCATTTGTGATCTGACCTGCATGTACTTTGTTTGCAAAATCAGCGATCTTCTGCTGCTGTTCTACATAGAAAGCACGCTTGTCCACGCCATCTGCTGTAACAGTATCTCCAAGCTGTCCACGGGTAAGCTGATGAAGAACAAGACGTTTTTCACCTGTATTGATCACTTCTCCATTGTAGAGAGCTGCGTATTTTTCTGTAAGCTGAGCTTCTTTTGCCAGTTTCTTAAGAGCTTCCAGTACATCATCGTCTACCTGCTTTGCAGCATAGTTATATGCCATTCCTGCAGCCATCGGTACGCTGTAATTCTTTACACGCTCTGCACCGTTCTCGCCGGTCATCACTTCTGCAAGATTTACTTTCTTTACATCGGAAAGCTCTTTGAATGATTCAAGAGTATCCAGATTGTTCCAGGTAATCATAATCAGATTCCTCCTTAAAATTAAATATTCCCGTTGTGTCAGGATTCATTCTCAATCTCTTTGATTATAATATCAAATGGGGGTAAATTCAACCCCGCAGTTCCACACTCATCTCATGCCATGCCTCGCCGCCCCAGACAGACCCGCCGATACCATGATCTTTGAAGCCAAACTTCTGATACATTTCTACTTTATCCGGCAGGCAGGTCAGGATCAGTTTTTCTCTGCCGTTTGCTTTTTCACGCTCTTTATAGCAGCGCACCAGTTCCCTTGCCAGTCCCTGATGCTGATATTCCGGAAGTACATCCAGTCCCAGAAGCATAATATTCTTTCCTTTCGGATCATGCATTTCTGCATCTGTAAAAAAATCATCCGTCAGATGTTCTCTGTCCGTGGCAAGCCCATTGAGAAATCCTGCTATTCGTCCTGTAGAGCGATCTTCTGCTACAAGAAAAAGCTCCGGTGCTTTTTCCACACGTTTTTCCATGTGTTCATAAGAACATGCTTCATTTGGCGGAAAACATATCTTCTCTATCTCTGCTGCCTGTGCGATTTCCTCCTGACGGATATTTCTAAAAATATACTTTTCAGTTAATCTACTCGTGTCGTTTTTCTCTGTCATGACCTGTATCTCCATTTTATTTATCCTGAATTATAATTTCTTGTACAATATTACCATTTTTACGTATCATATGCCACCAACATTTAAACACACACCCGTATTCTCTCAGTCGCAGTTCACTCTTATATATAGTTTTTTCAGCAGTCATACCGATTAAGTATGTATTTTTTCTTTACATGCAATATAAAAGGGTATAACATGGAAGTACACTAATATTATATAAAGGCGGGTAAAATTATGGACTACTCAATCAACACAAAATGCGTTCAGGCCGGTTATACGCCGGGCAACGGAGAACCTCGACAGATTCCGATCTATCAGTCAACTACTTATAAATATGATACAAGTGAAGATATGGGCAAACTGTTTGACCTCGAAGCATCCGGTTATTTTTATTCCAGACTTCAGAATCCGACAAATGATTATGTTGCTGCCAAAATCACCGCACTCGAAGGCGGCACTGCCGGAATGCTGACTTCTTCCGGACAGGCAGCAAACTTCTTCGCCATTTTTAATATCTGCGAAGCAGGCAGCCACATTGTTTCCTCCTCTTCCATCTATGGCGGTACATATAACCTTCTTGATGTCACCATGAAAAAAATGGGGGTTGATGTTACTTTCGTTGATCCGGACTGCACTGAAGAAGAATTAAATGCTGCTTTCAAAGACAACACAAAAGCCGTTTTTGGTGAATCTATCGCCAACCCGGCACTGACTGTCCTCGATATCGAAAAATTTGCAAAAGCAGCACACGCACATGGCGTGCCGCTTATTGTGGACAACACCTTCCCGACACCGGTAAATTTACGTCCGATCGAATGGGGTGCTGATATTGTTACTCATTCCACGACAAAATATATGGACGGTCACGGCGCTGCACTCGGTGGTGCGATCATTGATGCCGGCAAATTTGACTGGATGGCTCACGCAGACAAATTCCCGGGGCTCTGCACACCGGATGATTCCTATCATGGAATTACCTATGCAGAAAAATTCGGCAAAGAAGGTGCTTTCATCACCAAATGCACCTCTCAGCTTATGAGAGATCTGGGATGTGCACAGTCTCCGCAGAGTGCTTTTATACTGAATCTTGGTCTGGAATCTCTTCATGTACGTATGCCGCGCCATGTAGAAAACGGACAGGCTGTTGCTGAATTCCTTGAACAACATGACAAAGTGGAATTCGTCAACTACCCGACACTTCCATCCAACAAATACTATGAAATTGCCAAAAAATATATGCCAAACGGCGGATGTGGTGTTGTATCCTTTGAATTAAAAGGCGGTCGTGCCGCAGCAGAAAAATTCATGAAAAATCTGAAACTTGCTGCCATCGAAACACATGTGGCAGACGCAAGAACCTGCTGCCTGAACCCGGCAACCTCCACGCACAGACAGATGAACGATGAACAGCTTGCCGCTGCCGGAATCCCGGCCGGACTGATCCGTATCTCCTGTGGCCTGGAAGATAAGAATGACCTGATTGCAGATATCGCCCAGGCACTGGATGCAATCTGAAAATAAGAATTTTTAATTAACTGAAAACACCGGGTGCGTCATTGACACACCCGGTGTTATTGGTTTATTTCTTTATTTTGACTTTCTTTGCAGAACTCCATTCGGAATAATAGGTTACTCCGGATACTTTTTTGTAGGAGCGTACTTTCACAGAATAAGTTGCTTTCTTTTTGAGTGATTTAAGCACTTTGTTCAGTGTTTTATTTGACTTGACAGTAATTGTTTTCTGTTTTTTACCAGTCTTATAATTCACCTGATATCCGTTTGCTTTTGTATTCCTTGTCCATTTTACAGTTGCTTTCTTTGACGCGTTGTTCTTGACAGATGAAATGCGGTTCTGTTTGAGATAATAATACGTTTTTCCAACATATGCGCCTTTTATGCTTCCTTTATAAGCGCAAACTGCATATGTGTATTTTCCACCGTTTGTCGTTGCCCCAGTATCTGTATATGCAGCTGTTGCTCCGTTGGTAACCGTCTTGATTGCCTTATATCCGCCTTTTCCGTACGCTCTGTAGATGATATAGCCCTGTGCTCCACTGACTCTGTTCCAGGTCAGTTTTATGCCTTTCTTCGCATTTGCAATTGATGTGATATTTACTGTATCAAGTTTTTCAATTACAGGCGCCGTCGGCTGTTTTGGCTTTTCAACAATCTGGAAGGACACGGTTTTAGTGTCCGTATAATTTCCGATACCGGTAACAGAAACACTTGCTTCTCCCACACGGTTGTTGTCCTGATATTCCAGACGATAATCTGTGCCCTCACTTAAAGTGGTGTCTTCCAGAAGTACCGTCACTTCCGGTTTTACTTTTTTTCCGTCATAGACATATGTAGAAGCAGCCAGCTTAACTTCGCAGGATTTGATGTTTTTAAGAGTTCTCGTGGTGCGTGATATTTCTTCCTTACAAAGTGTACATCTCTGTACCTCATCATATTCCACATCGCCGTTTTCCAGTGTTTTCTGATTCTCTATTATCTGTTCGATGACATGATTTTCATTGACACCAACTGCAACCATCGTGCTGGCTTCTTCATGGTTTGCATCACCGGAAACAGTTACTTTGATCAGTGCAAGGCCAGCTTTTTTACCCGTAACTGTTGTCTCATTGATATCAACCAGATCAGGAGTGGAGGTTTCAAGAGAGATATCACCGATTCCATCTGCCTGAATTTCCGTTGATGCCTTGACATGAATCTGTTCATCCGTGCTTGCAGCCGAAACAAACTGTTTTGCCTTTGCAATAGTAAAGCCTTTTTCCACTGTTCCTTTAATGCTGACATCTCCTGTTTTTGCAGTTATGATGACTTTGGCATTTCCTGCATTAATATTATTCGCATAGGTAACCGTATAATCGTCTTCACTTACAATTCCGTTGCTGTTTTTTACAGTAATCTTTGGCGTTTTCTCTTTACCGTCATAAGCTGTTTTGCGATAAGAAAGTGTAACCGTGCAGTTGCTGAGAGCTGTCTGACCCAACATCGGAATTTCTTCTGTGTATTCTGCATCACAGTCGGCACATTTGTATTCTATGGTTCCGTTTAACAGGTAAGTAGCCTGTTTGGTAACGGTTCCTTTATCCCATTTATGCGGTGCCAGATCTGTCTCTTTGCCCTTATGGCTGTCTCCACAGTCAGTACAGGTATATGTGATAAAGCCTTTTGTTGTACAGGTAGATTCTGTTATGGTCTCTTCATAATTGTGTCCCTTTGCGCTGCGGATATCTGACTTCGTCTCATAATCACAGTTTTTGCAGGTCAGAAGCGTATAACCTTCTTCTGTACAGGTTGGGTCTTTCACCGTGCATTTATATGTATGGCCTGTTGCACTCTTATAATCAGATACATACTCATTTCCGCAGACATCACAGATATTTTCTGTATATCCTCTGGAAACACAGGTTGGAGCAACAACCTTTTTCGTATATTTATGGCCGGACGCTCCCACATAATTATCCGTATAGGTATATCCACAGTTTTTACAGGTATAAACTGTGTAACCCCTCTCTGTGCAGGCAGGAGCTTTAACTGTTGCTTCGTAATCATGCTCCAGAGGATCTGTATATGTATCATAATAAGTATAATCACAGTTTTTACACTGGTGTCTCGTATATCCCTGTATCTGGCAGGTCGCCGGTACTACTATATCCTCCATAACATGTTCTTTATGCGGTATGATATTTTCACGTTTTGTATTTCCGCAGACTGCACAGGTGTAAACTGTGTATCCGTCTCTTGAGCAAGTAGGTTCGATTACTTTGCCATCATCATACTGATGGGCATTCAGGTCTATCTCCAGTTCTGTTCTGATTTCTTCGTTGCAGACACTGCAGACCTGAACATCGTAACCCTTTTCATTACAGGTTGCATCTTTATGATCTTTCACTGTCAGCTTATGTCCCGTAGCCGGAAGTACCTCTGTAAAGCTCTTATTACAATAGTCGCAGACAAAGGTTCTCTCTCCTGCCTCTGTACATGTTGCCGGAGTAAGCGACGTGCTCTCCGCTGACATATGGATCGGATTCGGCATGATATTATAAGAACTGTTATTCAGGAGATTCTGTGCTTCAGAGGAATTCCATGTATCATTGCAGGCATAGTAGGTAATTTTTCTTGGCCGGAAATTATCCATTTCAAACAGATAATTAAAATTGTTGAAATCTCCTAAAAATATAAGTTCATCAACACTTCCAGAAAATGCAGATATTCCCATTGATGTCACACCTGCCGGTATCTGGATGCTCTTAAGAGCTGAACATCCGCCAAATACACTGCCACTGACTCCGATATTTTTCAACTTACTGTCCTTTGTAAATTCTACCTCTTCCAAATTTGAACAGTAGTTAAATGCACCATCTGATATCGTTATTACTGTAGCCGGTATTGTAATTCTTTCTAATTTCTCACAATTTAGGAACGCACAATCTTCTATAATCGTTGCTCCGTCAGGTACTGTGATTTTCTCTAAACTTGTACAATCCTGAAACATCTTTCTGGAAATTTTTTCTATCTGTATATCCTGTGCAAATATACACTGTGTCATTCCACTGCACATTGCAAATGCAGCTTCTCCAATCTCAGTAACACTAGAAGGGATTCCGACCTTCGATATTTTTTTACATTTTGCAAAAGCATACGCACCTATCGTCTGAAGATAATTTGGAAGCTTGTCTCTTGTTAATTCAAGATTTTCACATCCCAGAAATGCACTTCTTCCTATAGTTTTCACATTTTCATGAAAAACAATTTCCCTGATTTCTTTACCACAGTTAAACGCATACTCTCTGATACTGGTAACCTCGTCCGGAATTACCAAACGCTCCAGCAATTCGCCATCTACATAATATTTGATTGTCGGACTCTTACTGGACAGCTCAATATCCTCACTTGAAAAGAAATTAGGACCTTCTTCCATACTGAGCCAACTGGTCAGATCCTCAATATATACTGTGTCTATTCTATTATTACTGCTTGACCCAAAAGCGTAGTTGTCACATCTTTTCAAACTTGCAGGCATCCGGATGCTTCTCAGACCTGAGTCCCAAAATGCCCCGCTTCTTATAGTAGTTAGTTTTTCTGGTAGCTCTATTTTCTCTAATGTTTTACAGCCGCTGAATGCATAGCCATCTATTGTAATCAGATTAGCAGGTAATTTTACTTTTTCTAATACTTTACAATCAGAAAATGCACGATAACCTATCGTTTTAATACCATCGTCAAGCTCTGCCCACTTCAGATTACTCAAGCCGTAAAAACCCCCAATATCTGTAATTCCCTTTTTAATTCTTACACCTTCAAAATATTTTCTGTATTCTCCCCATGGAGCATCTGTTATTTCATCGCCATGTGACCATGAATAGCTTTTCATTGATTCTTTCTGATCTGTATTTGGTGCAATCTCCAATACTCCATCCGGTGTGATTCCCCAGAAAATATTGTCATCATCGCCACAGACAATATATGGTGCCGGAATCACTTCTTCAATTACCTCACCGCATTTCTGGCAGGTCTTTGTTAAAGTACCGGTCTGATCACGCTCTGCCGGTTTTGTTACCACATTATTCCATTTATGCGTCGTTCCATAAGCCTTGGTAACTGCAAATCCCCAGTCATCTGTACTGTAGTCTGTTGTCAGTTTCAATGTCACGGAGCTTCCCGGTACGACCACGGTCTTTCCTGCAAGTTGATCATTGATAAACTTCTGATACAGTTCTCCATCTTCTTTATAAATATAGAAAAAGTCATCATAGTTTGTTTCAAACTTCGTTTTCGCATCAAAGGTCAGGATGATTTCTTCTGCACCTTCCATGGATACTGTCCAGTCTGTCGATGTCTCTGTATTGTACGGATGATCTGACTGAAGCTCTGTCGTGTCGATACAGTTGATACAATTATTATAATCTTTGCCGACATTGCCACACACAGAACAGGTTGCATCATAATATGCGGTATTGTCCTTTGTCGGATAATTCTTGCCATCCGTCTGGATCTGCATTTCATTATTTGTACGCACGTAAGTATGGTTCGTATTTGCCGTTGTTCCATTTATTGTACAGCAAGGTTTCCATGTCACATCTGTATAAGCTGCTCTGAATGCATCTGTCCATGTAACATCTGCTTCTTTATAATAAACACTTACTTTCGCAGTCCCGGTAAATGCAGGAATTACTGTCGGCGCATTTCCGGAATAATAGAGTTCTGCCTCAGCTTTTGAACAATTTTGAAACGCATCTGCACTGACTGTCTGCAAAGTGTCTGCACTGATAGCCACATTCGTAAGATTTGTTCCATCCACAAAAGCTCCGCTTCCGATTTCTGTGATACCTCTCTGAATCGTTACAGTAAAAACCTGTGTCATATCCCACGGATAGTTGTCCTGACCATTATCCTTCTCAATTGCGCCTGAACCGCTAAACTGCAGATTTCCGGCATCTGAAAGCGACCAGTTTACACCTGTGGCAAGCGTACCACTGGCTGTGATCGTCTCTCCCGCCTGCACTGCCACTTCATTTTCTGAGAAAATATCCTCTGCTTCTGTAAATTCTATTTCCGCATTCTCATCTGTTTCATCCTGTGAAGATACATCTGTCGGATTTTCTTCCGTAATCTCTACTTCATCTGTATCCCCGTCTGTGAATGCGACTTCATCATTCTCTGCTTCTGAGGCTTCATTCACACTGATGTTTGCATTGTCATCTGCAGATGCATTTACTTCGGCAGCTTCACTCTGAACAGCCACTTCATCTTCACTGCCACTTTCTGTTTCTTCTACATATGTCGTGTAATCACCTGTCATATCAGCGTCTGCATAAACAACAGCACTGTTTAAAACCATCATACCAGCCAAGAGCATAGATATTATTCGTTTTTTCATAGACTTCTCCTTATAATGTGTATAATGTTTCTTATAGTATCACAAAATAAGGAAATATCTAATTACCTGCCTGCATAGAAACCGGATTCTACTTTTTATACAAATTACAGTGTTGCTTTTTATGCACTTTTCTATTAGGCAAACTATCATCCCCTATAGTTTTTCCTGCAAAAGAAAAAGGAACTCCATGCTTTTCAGCACAAAGTTCCCTTGAATCATTATTTAACTATTTTGCAAGTACGTATGCCCCAAACACTACAGGTACTGCCATCATCACTGCAATTACTGAACTCTGAATGAGAAATGCAGCCACACAGGTAAAGATTGAAAATACGATTATTTTCATCCACGCATCTGCTTTCAGTTTTCTTTTTTTTATCAATATGCAGGATATGATCAGTACTGCAAGAAAAATAAGCAATACTATAAATAACACTGCCGCCAATATTAAAACCGTTATTTCAGCCATGCCACTGAATACAGTTCCCAAAATACGCGGCACAATAAAATATCCACTTATGTAGTCATCACTTCCTCTGGCCATGGCAGTTATATCTACTCCTGTCATAGCGGCATCACCTGCTATCTTGCAAAATAAAGCCGCAGCGATTTCCACGCAGGAGAGAAGCACCATATATATCCCGATCAGTATTGTTGAGAATGATGTAGCTTTTGATACTTTTTCCATATGTTCTTCCCTTGTTGATTAAACACATCTGACAGATCTACTGTTCTTTTTCCATCTTTGGACTTGCCGAAAAACAGTCATCCGGTATTTTCGTCAGACTTTCCGGCATATCTACCTGTTCCAGGTTATCACAGAAAGAGGCAAACGTTGACGGTAATTCCGTTATTCCTTCACCCAATGTGATCTTTTTGATTTTTGATCCGGAAAAGGTTCCAAATCCTTCAAAAATACATTCCTTTCCAAAGACAGCTTCTTCAAATCCGGAGTCCATGAAGCAACAGCCTTTTACTGTTGAACCATCTCCTATATGTATGTATCCCCCGGCTCCTGCCCCACAGAAAGCAGAATCCCAAAGATAATTTTCACTGGCAGGCAGCTCCACATCTCTCAGGGCTGTACAATCTCTGAATGCAGATCCTGCAATTTCTACTCCCTGATTACCGAAAACCACCGTTTCCAGACTGGTACATCCTGAGAAAGCATAGCCCCCGATCCAGGTCAGCGAATCCGGAAGTGTTATTTTTTTCAGACCGATGCAGCCCTCAAATGCTGAAACGTCAATATAGCGCATTCCTTCCGGAACTTCAACAGAAGTAATCTTTGTATTATCCTTAAATGCCAGCGAAGCAACACCACTCATTACTGTGTCTTCAATGCTGGAAGGCAGAACAAGCTCCGTTCCTTCTCCTGTATAACCACTCAGCTCCTCATAGCCATTTTTCTCATAGCCACCATTATCCTGCTGTTCTTCTTCAATCTGTTCCAGGTCAATCTCCAGACTTTCCAGCAATGTTTTCATCTCTTCTCTGTCCAGGAATTTCCAGAGTTCTTCTTCCGGACAATCAGGAATACTCACCTGTATGCTTAAAATATACTGATCTGTCAGATCTCTGTAAAGGGTAATGTCCCCTTCCTCCCTGCGGCATGCCACATAGTAATGGCTTTCTCCCACATCTGTTTCTTTTATTTCTCCGTCTGCCTTATTTTCTGCAATTTTCTTTGCATCCGGAAAGTGAATGATCTGAATATTCAGGTTACCATCATAAGCACAGTGAATCTTTCCATTCACAAAGAACTCTGCATATTCTCTGCCCTGCCACCGGGTTGGCAGTTTCACGGAAATTCCTTTGGCAGTTACCTCTTCATACTCAATTCCTTCCTGGAATTTTATTCCCTTCAGCACCGTCTGTATCAGCTTATCTTCCATCACAGTATAGATATCATCAAAACGCTCTGTTGTTTTTACTTCAATCTTCAGACCGTCCCAGTCTCCCACATAATGATCCTCATATTTCAGAATTGCAGCATATTCTCCGCTTCCCAGATATACTGCTGTCTGATCCGGTCCGTTTTTAGCTTCATCCAGATTAGAGCTGAATACAATTGCATTCATCCCACTGATGGTGGTTTCTTCTTTTTTTACCTGCTTTGCTCCTTCTTCACGGTTGCTCTGTGCATATTCAAGCTCCGTAATGCGATTTGAAAGCTGTCCGGCTGTTATAGGTGCAAGTGTCATTGTCCATTTCCCGTCCGGATCTGTAAATTCCAGATACTGCTCTTTTTCTGTCGGTTCTTCCGCTTCATAGGGAAGAGTAACCGTAAATTCCCCCTCCGCATAATCATATTCTTTATACTCCGGCAGTGGTGTTGGCGTTGCCGTAGGTGCGGGAGTTGCTGTGGGCGCTGCTTCTTCAGGCTTTTTCTCACCACATGCACATAAAAGACAAACACACAAAAATACCATCGGAAGCATAACTTTTTTTAAACTTTTCATACCCTTTTTCCTCCTCTCACTCACAGCGCTTTTATTATGAGTTAAGACTCTGTCCACAATATTCACAATTGCTCAGACGTCCTTTTATTACCTGGTTCTTTGCACCACAACTGGTACAGGTAACTGTGATATAAATCTTTTCATTTACACGTCTGTTTGGTGCAGTAATCATAATATAATTTCCTTCTCTGTCTATCTGGATATTCCGGATATATCCCCTGGCAATAAATTTTTCAAGTTTTTTTACTGCACCTTTTCCCATCTCCTGCTCAAGTTTTTCAAATGAGACCGTATTCTGGGCATAAGATTCAAACCAGCAGGCAATTTCCCTGGCCTTTTTCATCCTCAATACTTTCTGGATTCCACGGAAAGTCGGATAAAGAAACAACAAACAGAGTAGAATCTCTGTTGCTGCCATTCCCCAGCGTCCTTCACCAATATACTTCTCCGATGCACCAATGGCTCCCAGGGATAAAAGCATACAGAAGCCACAAAGAACCCACTTCAGTTTTCCAAACACTCCTGCTTTTTTATTTTTTTCTGTCAAGAAATCATTCATGTCTGTTTCCTCTCTGATCACTCAAAATTCTATGATATATTGGCGAAGCTTCTGTCAGCTTACAGCAAATTTTCTGTCAGCCTGCCCCCAGCAGAAGCCATGCATCACCTGACGGATCATAATAATAAACCACATTGTCTCCTACTGCATAATAATGTTCTTTTGTAAAATGATCCTCATGATCCGTTCCCAGAACAAATACCGGACAATTTCTTCCTTCAATGTACTCCTCAGTACCTGTATACCACAGAGACATACCAAGGCCAAGGTAATAACTGACTTCATCTGTTTCTGAAAGCTGTTCTCTGGCAATCCTGATGTCCAGTTCCGAATCATACCCTGGATCATACTCATCCCAATTATAATATATAGAGAAGTCATAGCAGTGAGTTTCTGCTGCAAGATGCCCATCCTTTAACGACACCATAGGATGGTATTGCACACTCATATTCTGCTTCTGTACCGAAACCATCACATTGGAATGAATTTCACTCACATTGCAGCGCAGGATAATGATTTCATTCTCCTGTCCCATATAGTATGGGGCGTTCAGATCATCCAGATATTCCCCTTCTTCCGTAGGATGAGCCGGATAAACACTGACCCTGCAATCATCCCCCGGGACAATGGCATAAATTTCATATCCCCCTGCATCAACCACCGTTCCATTCTGTAAAAAAGGATAAGCGGCTGCCACTTCTCTCTGTCTGGTATATTCAAGTATCTCTGCTGTCTCTGCACCTTCATAGGTATATCCCAGAAATGCCATTCCGGCCTGACATTCATTTTCTCTGATAATGTCCTGCAGAATTGCCAGATTCTCATCTGACCCAGACGCTTTAGCAGATACTTCTCTCATACCTCCACCATGGATACCAACAGAAAACAGTACCGCACAAACACATACAGAAGCCAAATATTTTTTCATACTCTCATCTCCCTTCTTGTCAGACATGTTCTGGCCTGTTTTTCTCCACAGATATCACTGATTTTCCTATCAAATAAATCCCATACCCTGTCCTCTTTAATGTTCTCCCCGGACTCTTTTTTATTTAATTTTGTGAGATGATTTTTTCATCTATATTATACGTGAACGCTCAAATATTTACACTAGCACTTCTGACAGTATCCTGCGCCTTACGCAGAATAATCCGTTTACATTCAAAGAATTACTCTCTATTAGTGGCACCTTATAAAGTACCGCCAATGGCAGTTGCAAAGAGTCTTCGTCTCTTACGAGATGAAGGCTCTTTTTCCATTTCAGAAACTGTAATAGTAATATGGAGACGGTGTTTTTGGCTCTTTTACTGTCCCCGGTGGCAGAAAAAAGAAACCGAATGGATTTCTCCACTCGATTTCTCTGATTTTACTGTCTGCTTCTGTCCATTCCACTTCTGGTGTAGTATTGCTTCTTACTCTCGTACATTCTTTCATCTGAAGCTTTTGAAATATCACATATGCTGTTCCACTTGCGCTCCGAACTGAAGACATATCCGTACGAAACCGCCATCGACTCGACAAATTCTCCATGCCAGCTTGCCACTCTCTGCTCAAATGCTCTCAGAAGGTTTTCAAACTGCGGTATATCTTTTGTAATGATGACAACGAACTCGTCACCGCCCACTCTGTATACCTTGCCATGTTCACTGAAACTGTTCTTCATACAATCCGCAGCGGCCCGTATAAGCTCATCACCTGCCGCATGTCCGAAGGAATCATTAGCGTTCTTGAGTCCATTAATATCCATAGAAACATACACCCACTCCTTAGTAAGGTCGAGCTTGTTTATGTCCTCCTCATACGCACGTCTGTTGTAACATCGGGTAAGTTCGTCCGTATTCGACGTATAACGGAATTTCTCCTTTTCGTACTTCTCTTTCATGACCTTCGACAGCATATATACCATACAGCACGAAGCCAGAGTCAGATATATTCCAACTATAAGAATAGCAAAAAGACTTCCCTGCAGATAATAAGAATCCTCTACCATTACAGCAACAATATATGCCCCGTTCTGTTTCTCCACGCACCGATACTTCCGCATATCAATGCTGTCAATTTCCTGTCCTATTTTGCTGCTGTCTGTAGCTCCGGCTACGATCTTTGTATCTGCATCCGCAACCAGAATCTCCATTCCCTTGTAAACCGGCATATTCGCAACTACATTAGAAACCTCATTCTGCTTGGCCTCGTTAAGAAGGCGTTTCGGCTCAATGCCGACCTGGATCATTTTGTTTCCCGCTTCATTCCAGGTGATCGCATACATCATTTCTTTAGCCTCGGAAGTATTCGGCGTAACGTCCTGGCACATGGTAAGCTTCTTATCCTTAAGCATTGGTTTAAAATATGCCATCTGCTCTCCGGAATCAAAGCTATAACCAAAATATTTTGGCACAGAACCGCTGTAAATATAACCTTTTGTGTCAAACAAATGTATCTCATCCACAGATATCAACGCCGCAATCTTCTGTAACTCGTCGACATCATATTCTACCTCTGGTTTTGCATCGATAATATAAGAAACCGCCTTAGCTCTTACTATATAATCGTCTTTCAGCGATTTGATAAGCGCTTCTTCACTCGCATCATTTTTATCGAGTACGGTGATAACACGATCCAGAAGTACTTTTGACGTCCGGTCTGAGTTTTTGTCATTAACATACTTTAGAATAAATCCTTCCAACAATAACGCCGCAGCGATTATCGTGATGGCAAGAATTATAAGTTTTCTCTTTTTCATATCATAAGTTTTTTCCGATATCCTCCAGTTCTTTCAATGAATTTTCATCTTTCGCAAGATCTGTTTTTTCACTGGCATAATATGATTTCTGAAAAAGCATATCCCATGACAGATAATCAGCCATGCAGTCGAACTGTTTGTTGATCAGCTCATACTGTATGCTGTCAACCGGTGAACCTCCAACAGCAATCACACCGACTTTCTTGTTTTTCAACTGCAGTCCACGGCAATAGCATTTGTCGATCACAAGCTTCAGCTGCGCCGACATCCCCCACCAATATACAGGTGTTGTAAAGAGAATCATATCAGCTGCTGCAATCTTATCAATTGTTGGATTTGTATCATCATTATCTACACATCCCTTATGGCATTGACAGGCACCACAACCCTTGCACGGAGCTATCTGCAGTTTATCCGGCTCGATTACTTCAATTTCATTCTTCTCAGAAGCACCTTTTATAAGTGCATTGATTGCGGTTAATGTATTTCCTTTTCTGGCGCTTCCATTAATAATTATAATTTTCATATACGTCCTCCCGTTTTTTACAATTTTATATGCTATGATGATTATATCATTCCTATAATGAATTGTATCATAAAAACGAAATTTCCGATTATTTCTTTTTCTCACGGAATCTGTCAGTCCATATAGTTCCGAATCACACTTTGCAGGTACTCTTTATACTGCTGCCGTACATCTTCCGGTCCGACAATCCGCATCCCGGATCCGATGCCGGTAATCCAGCCAAAGAACTGTGAGCTTACCGCCACTGGCACTCTGGCTCTGAAATGATTCTCTCCATGAGGACACATCCATACATCATGACCAAAACGATCAATCACAACACCGGCCAGTTCATTTCTGCATTCCAATGTAACTTCCGCATCGACACCGCCATACATACCAAACGTTTTCTTGGCAAATGCAGCCAGATCAAAATTTTTGAAGGACTCTTCTCCTGTACGATCAGCCTCCATAATCTCCGTATCCCGCATTTTATCAACACGATAATGTTTGATGATTCCGGCTGCTGCATCATAAGCAACCAAATAGTAGTTTTCATCATCCCATGTCAATGCCCACGGACTGACAACATAGAAAGCGCCATTCTTTTTAAATTTCAGCTCCTTCTTAACTGTCCACTCCGCATAATGGAATTTGATCTGTTTATTCTCATAAATAGCCGTGTGAATATAATCTACGTTATAATACACCGTTTCATTCTCTGTCTTTGGCCGGTTTACGATGAATACATATCTGGAAAGCATTTCGGCATCTGTCTTACAGCAGAGCTTCTCCAGTTTCTGTATCAATTCCTTGGATTTCTTTTCTGTGATAAATTTAGAAGACTGAACTGCATCCACCAGGAGCTTCAACTCCGGCAGTTCAAAATCCCTGGCGCCAATATAATATCCTGGGCATTTGCCTTTCTTCTGATGGACATCCAGTCCGAATTTTTCAAGGATTTCCATCTCTGTATAAATTGTTCTTCGGTCCGTACTGATCCCATATTCCTGATCCAGAATCGTGCATAACTCCGATGCATTTAACATATGTTCATCATCGGTACGTTCCAACAGGATTTCCATCAGATATAACGTACGGAGCTTCTGATCAAAA
>ULYA01021612.1_pt1 | contig 36205 bp, 33 predicted proteins | sample 1961821 | NCBI WGS metagenome assembly ULYA01 (sample SAMEA4835853, study PRJEB28245) | human gut metagenome | biome: gut microbiome; material: fecal sample | place: Denmark | collected 2008 | reverse complement strand
AGAATATATTCGTTATTGAATTACATTTTGCGGAAACTCAAGTATATTATCTGTTTTGCTATTGGAAAAATTGATATAAAAATCTGTGGGAAGGAAGAAGCGTGGGGAATCTGAAAATGTAAATATTGGCAAAATCGAGTAAAAATGCACAAAAAAATAAAAAAATAAAACGAATATTAAAGGAAATACACAAAAAATACATTGACGAAAAAAATAGGGGGGGGGTAATATTATACAAATATAATGCTGTTTTAGTCAGAAAATATTTTTTCAATATTATGTAAGAGAACAGGAGGTAAGAGTAGAAAAACATTATATTAATATTTTTGTAAATCATTAAATTGTGGATTGCAAGTATAAAAAGGGAAGAGGTGGATACGTTTATGAAAATGAGACAGGCATTCGCTTTATTATGCGCGGGAGCGATGATTATTACAGGGAGCACATTTCCGGTGAACGTACAGGCAAGTGCCGGGTGGACATGGAATAAGGATGTCAGTGAATCGGGGTATATGAAAGTGCCACATACAGAATTGACAACAACGGCAGATACAGAGGCGGAAAGTGAATCAAGCACAGGCACCGGGGCAGCGTCTCCCGGAACAGGTCATGCGGTTAATTCAACAGATGGCGTGATTACTTCCTATTATCATTCGGCTTATAATGGAGAAAATCAGCCAAACAGAGAAAACGGTGCTCTGACAGGGAACAATACGATAACAGTGGCGCTTCAGAATGCGCAGAGTATTCGGGGAATTACTTATCTTCCGAGGCAGGATGTATTTGGGAATGGAACAGTTACAGAATTTAGTGTTTCGGTTCAGAAAGACGGAACTGAAAATTGGGAAAATGTAGGAAATAACTTACATATTAGTTATAACAATCCGGGTGCTAATTGGTCGGCAGAGAATAAATCTGAAAAGGAATTTGTGTTTGCTGAAGAAATTGAGAATGTAAAAAAGGTCAAACTTACCATAATTCATACGGACGGAGGTACTCCCAATCAGCATATATCAGCGGCAGAAATCAGTATATTGACTCCGGTAAAAAAAGATGCGGAAGTGGAAGTGTTAAAAAGCAGGATACGAGAAAAACTTACGCAGATGGAGTCTCAGATGAATTTGAACGTGCTTAATGGGAATGATAATTCGGGAAAAGTATATTCCAGAGTAAAATTTGACCCAGTGAAGGCAGATGCGGAAACAAAGCTGAATCAAGAAAGTATAACGAAAGAAGAGCTTACGTCCATTTTACAACAGTTGGAACAGTTCAAAATGGAATTTCAGGATGAATTGGGAACAGGAGTTTATGTGTCGGATTTAACGCACTTGTCCGGGAATACTGCATGGGGTGGAGTTAAGAAAGATCAGTGTCCGGATGGAGACAGGCTGATAGCAATCAAGAAAGATACGTCTACAATAAATACATATACAAAAGGCATAGGTGCACATGAGCCCTCTTCGATTGTATATGATGTGACAGGTTACAAGATGTTTTCTGCCGATATCGGCGTTGAGAGACATCAGATTGCGGCACAAAGCGGTACTTTTGCAAATGTGAAAGCGAAATTTAAAGTTTCTACAAGTACAGACGGAAGCAATTATACACAGCAGTATTACGCAGAAGATCTTTCGGCAAACGGTGGATTGCGAAGTATTCGTGTGAAATTACCGGAAGGAACGACTCATATGAAGCTGGAGTGTCCTGCAAGCGCATGGAACAACGGAAATGGTGGGAAATTACATACGTGTTGGGCAAATGCAAAATTATATGAAACTGTAGAAATCGCAGTTACGGGAATAACATTAGATCAGGATGCATTGGCTTTGAAAGTCGGAGGAACGGAAGAGCAGAAGACGGCGACGCTGCAGGCAGCGATCACCCCGGAAGACGCGACAGATCAAGAAGTTTTATGGGAGTCTGATAATGACGCGGTCGCTACTGTTGAAGGAGGAGTTGTCACAGCTCATAAAGCGGGAAATGCAACAATTACAGTAAGTTCTGTAAATTATCCGAATGTAACGGCACAGTGTACTGTTACGGTTACCCGTGACGATACGGTGTTAGATGAAGCGATCGCTGTGGCAGAAAGCAAGAGGCAAGAGGAAGGCTTTGCAGAGAAATATACGAAAGCAACGATAAAAGCCCTTGAAGACGATCTTGCGGATGCAAAAGCTGCGAAAGAAGATGCAGCTCTTTCTGTAGAAGAGATTAAATTAGTTGTTGATGCCTTAAATGCTTCGATTGAAGGGTTACAATTAAAAGCGGTTGTTACAATCAATAATAATGACCAAACAGAAACAAAATACTGTGAAATCGGAGATCGGGTGACTATTGTTGCGGTGGCTGCACCGGAAGGAAAGAAGTTTTCACACTGGACTGTGAATGAAAAACCGATCTGTTACAATGAATCTTATACATTTACAGTATATAAAGACATAGCTGTGACATCAGTTTATATTGAAGAAGCAGAAGAAGTGCAAAAAGAAGTTTCGGTTTTGTGCAATGTTTCTCATGCAAATGGTAAAGTGAAGTTTTTATCAAAATATTCTGTTCCGGCAGATGGCGGTTATAAAGTTATAAAAGCCGGTGTTGTGGCGACTGACAGTACAGGCTATGCAGCAATTCAGGGAGCCCAGCAAGAATTGACATTAGGCACAACGGCAACTGCCCGTTTGAAAAAATATGGTGCAAATACTGATTTATATTTAGCAAACTTTACACAGTATTTAAAAACAAGCAGAACGACAACTTGGTATGCAAGAGGATATGTAACATATCAGAATGATAGTGGTGAGCAACATACTGTATATAGCGATATAGTGCAATGTGTGGTTCAATAGGAAGAAAGTACGGGTGAAATAGAGATGAAAAAAGCATTTTTAGAACCGGAGTTAGAAGTTATAAGATTTAAAAAAGAGGATATTATTACAACATCAGTTGTCAATAATGAAGGTGTTGAAGGGGATATTGGCGGCGAGGTGGATGAGGAAGACTTTGACTAAAAAACTTTGTAACTAAAGGCATTTTTATTAGATGAACAACATCCTTGACAGATTATAAAGATTTGTCAAGGGTGTCTTTATAAAATTGTCTGTAGTGAAAAAGGACGTTTACAGAGGAGACGTTATGCGTAATACATCTTTAGAAGAAGAACTTCGATCAGGAAAAACCTGTGTCTCCACAACCGTCGGAGACAGCATGGAACCGATGCTGCGTAATCGAAGGGATACAATTATTATAGAACCGGTTCATGGAAGATTAAAACGATATGACCTTCCGCTTTATCGGAGACCGGACGGAAAATATGTGCTGCATCGTATCCTGCATGTGAAAAAGGAAGGATATATCATCTGTGGGGACAATCGCTGGTGGAAAGAGAATGTGCCGGAGGAGTGGATACTTGGTGTCGTGACCGAATTTTATCGTGGTGAGAAACATATTTCTGTGAGATATCCGACATACCGTCTATATGTTCATTTGTGGTGTGATTTGTTTTTGATCCGAGCGGCAATTCTTCGTATAAAAAATAAGCTGCAACGTATTAAAAAAGCCAGGACTGCTCAATGAAATAATTTATGTAAAATCTGTTTTTTTACAAAGGGTGATATTCTTTGTGTACACACATACATTGGTTGTTGTATACTTGGAGTAAATAAAATAAATAATAGAAGAAAGCAGAGAAGTGAAAATGCAGACAAAGAAAAGAATTATTCTTGGGTCGGCTTCCCCGAGAAGGCGGGAGCTCCTTGAGCAGATCGGAATTTCATTTGAAGTAAGAGTCAGTGACAAAGAAGAAGTTTATCATAGTCTGATACCCGAGGAGATTGTAAAAGAGCTTGCGCTTTCAAAGGCGGAAAATGTTGCGGATGATTTACGGGAAAAACAAGAGCAGGTGAAGAAGATAAGTTTTGATAAGAAAAATAATGTACTGTTGGATACGATTGTGATCGGAGCGGATACGATCGTTGTGTCAGACGGAAGTATTTTAGGGAAACCGAAAGATGAGGCAGATGCCGTCCGTATGATCCGAAGTCTGCAGGGAAGAAGTCACAAAGTGTATACAGGCGTGGCGATTTTGGATTATGACGATGAGGGAAAAAGAAAGTCGGTTGTTCATGCAGTTGAAACGGAAGTTTTTGTCAGTCCGATGAGTGACGAAGAGATTCGGGAATATGCCGCAACAGGAGAACCTCTTGACAAAGCCGGAGCGTATGGTATACAGGGGCGGTTTGCAGCTTATATTGAACGGATTGACGGAGATTATTATAACGTGGTCGGACTTCCGGTATCTTATGTGTATCGACAGTTAAAAGAAATAGCGGAGAAGGACTGATGGGGGCATAGCGCTGCCCATATAAAAGGCCGGACAGGATGATTGTTCAAATTTCTTGACATTTCTTGTCAAAGAGGTTATTATGGATACGGTCAAAGATGTAACAGTTTATCCCACGCCATTCGTAAAACCGCACTGCGTGCTTATTGTGGCTGACGCCACTGTTTTACTCATAAATAGGCGCTTAGCACATACAGATGTCCGCTTGCAAAAACATGCAGGCATGTTTTGTGCTTCACACACACTGTATGGCTAAACTGTTACTAAAAAATTACATATAGATTGATGACAAGGGGAGCTTGTGTTACAGGCTGAGAGGAAGTTAGGAACTTCGACCCATAACCTGATTTGGATAATGCCAACGTAGGGATTATGTTACGAATGTTTATACCTTTTGTTTTCAATCTGAGAACAGGAGGTTTTTTTATGTTTGATTTACTTGTAAATGCAGAAGGCGGGCTGACAACTGCGGGATATGTTGTCACGATATCCGTCGGGATCGTACTTTTTCTGGCGGCAGTATTTTTCGCGGGAAAGAGATCTAAGCGTCAAAAAATGACGACAAAGCAGCTTGTATTTTGTGCGGCTGCAATGGCCCTGGCGTTTGTTACGTCTTATGTGAAGATTTTTCAGATGCCATGGGGAGGCAGCGTGACATTATGCAGCATGTTGTTTATTGTACTTGTGGCAAACTGGTACGGTGTCGGAACAGGAGTTTTGGTAGGTCTTGCTTATGGAATCCTGCAGTTTATACAGGAACCGTATGTACTTTCTTTTTTCCAAGTGTGCTGTGATTATATTCTGGCATTTGCAGCTCTTGGTGTGGCGGGATTTTTTGCAAAAAAGAAGCACGGACTGCTTAAAGGTTATATCGCGGCAGTTGTGGCAAGAGGTGCATTTCACGCACTTGGGGGATATTTGTATTGGATGGATTACATGCCCGATAATTTTCCGAAATCATTGACAGCGATCTATCCGATTGCATATAATTATAGCTTTCTTTTGGCGGAAGCGGCGATCACGCTCGTGATCATTTGCATTCCTGCCGTGGCAAAGGGACTCGGTAAGGTAAAGCAGATTGCGGCGGAATAAAATAAAATTCACATGGTAACGATGACAGGCGGTTCGGAAATAAAGAAATTTCCGGATCGCCTGTTATCGTTTGTGGTATAATGATTGCACGTTGTGCAATCCAAGCCGATTGCTCGGCTTGCCGCCACCAAAAGTGGCGGATTATACCGGTGAGCCACCGCTTGGAAAGGAAATGCCTGACGGACGCTTCCTTTCCTGCGCAGGTGGTATAATGATTTTACATTCTGCAATCCAAGCCGATTGCTCGGCTTGCCGCCACAAAAAGTGGCGGATTATACCGGTGACCCCCCACTTGGAAAGGAAATGTACGAAAGGAAATGCCCGACGGCCTTTTATAAGAAAAATTTAAGAATTACATCGAGGTTTTTTTAACAGTGGAAGTGTACTGTTTATATCAGATAAAGGAAAACGAGAGGAGAGAATGATGGCAGAGGAAATGAATATGGGAGAGGTTGTCATGGTTGTCGATGACAACAAAGAAATTGTATATTCGATCAGTGAACTTTTAAAATATGAAGGATACCGGGTGATTCCGGCGTATGATGGAATGGAAGCGTTAAACTTGCTTGAGCAGAATCCGGTAGATTTAATTCTGCTTGATGTTATGATGCCACGGTTAAATGGCTTGTCTGCTCTTATGAAGCTTCGGGAGAAATACAGGATTCCGGTTATTATTCTTTCGGCAAAGACGGAGGAAAGTGATAAGGTATCGGGACTTGTGCTTGGTGCGGACGATTATGTGGAAAAGCCGTATAATCCGGCGGAGTTGATGGCTCGCGTGAAAGCGCATTTGAGGAGATACAGGGCGTGGGGAGGCGAGCTTCCGAAGGAAAATGATGATCAGATCATAAACGGAGGTCTTGTACTTGACAAAAAACAGCGGATCGTACTTGTGGAAGGGGAGGAAGTGAGGCTGACGGCTACGGAGTATAAAATTTTAGAACTTTTGATGGAACATCCGGGGCAGGTGTTTTCTTCGGAGCAGATTTATGAAAATGTCTGGCAGGAATCGGCAAACTATACAGTGGAAAACACGGTAATGGTTCACATCAGACACATTCGGGAGAAAATTGAGATTGATGCAAAGAAACCAAGATATGTAAAGGTGGTGTGGGGTATTGGATACAAAATGGAAAAATATTAAGTCAAAGGCGAAAAGTTTTTTAGAGAAATGCTGGCTTAGCAGTACAGGGATTGCAGTGAAACTATTTTGTCTTGTGCTGGCAGGGTTTGGAATCGCATTCTGGTACAGTGTTGTAGTGTACCGTACGTACCATCCGACCGGAGAATCATTGTTTTTCGGGATATTGGGAAATGCTTTATTTGGAGCAGGGCAGATGATACTGACCGCATTTCTCATTATGAGGAAATTCCGTGAATGGGATCCGGGAGAAAAGGATGCGTATGTGAAATGGAAGAACAGGTGGAAAATCAGGAATCGCAGACTGCAGTGGATAGGCGGAACAGCTCTTTTGATCGCTTTGTGGTATATGTCGTACTTAATGAACGGCGGAATGTATATAGGAACAGGATGGCAATACAATTATGCATCGGGGTATGTCATGATTTTATCGGCGCTCGTTCAGTTTGTGCTTTCCGGAGCGGTGATGAATCACTTTAAAAAGAAACAGTTAGACATGATCATGTGTAATTTTGAAAAGATAAATCAAAACAGGATCAAAGAAGCGCTGGAGATCGAGCGAAAGAGTCTTGAAAAAGTATCGCGCAGCGATCAGCTCAGAGTAGATCTTATTACAAATGTTTCCCATGATCTGAAAACGCCGCTTACGTCGATGGTCGGCTATATTGAACTGATCAAGAGGGAAGAATTAAGCGATATTGTCCGCGATTATGTGGATGTGATTTCAGAGCGGGCAGAGAAACTAAAAGAAATGATCAACAGTTTATTTAATCTTGCAAAAGCAAGCAGCGGAAATGTAGAGCTGCATCCGGAGCCATTCGAGGTAAATCGGATGATCGAACAGATCTTTGCGGATATGGATGACAGGATAAAGGAAAGTCATTTGGAATTTGTTACCGATCTGACAAAAGAAGATACACAGCTTATATCGGACAATTCTTATTTTTACAGAATCTGCCAGAATTTGATCGAAAATGCGTTGAAATATTCTGCAAAGGGAACGCGTGTCTTTGTGAAAACGAAGCTTTTGCAGTCGGAAGGAAAAGAGGGAGTGTGCCTGGAAGTAACAAACACATCGGGATATCCGATGGATTTTACAAAAGAAGATATTATCGAAAGGTTTGCAAGAGGAGATAAGGCAAGAACCGGAGACGGAAACGGACTTGGGCTGGCGATCGTAAGTACTTATGCCAAAGCGCTCGGGGGAGAATTTGATATATTGATCGACTGCGATCAGTTTAAAGCCTGTTTGAAATTTCCGAAAAAAACAACATAATTTTGATTATTATGCAGAAGAATGTAGAAAAGCAAAAAATCACCCGTTTCTTATGTGAGTATATTACTTTATGATGATTCGGGTAATTTTTTGCTTTTTTATTCTCGCAGCGCAGATGAGGCCAAGTCCGGGTATATCTAAGATGTTATCGGCTGCTTACAATTTTGGAACATGCTTTTTAGAACTTCCGGCGATAGTTTTATGGGTGATGTATATATAGTAGATGATAAATGCAAGCGCTGTGATAACCCATGTTACCGGATAGCTTAAAATAATCGCCGATATCGTCGGTGAGATTTTCAGCATAGCGGCAAGCCATGCGATGCGAAGGACGCAGACGCCAAGCAGAGTAATGACTACCGGAACGACGACGTTTCCGACTCCGCGCAGCGCTCCGGCGATAACTTCGATAAAGACATATACAATGTACCATGGCGTGATCAGAACGAGCATGTCGCATCCGATTTCAATTACATGACTGTCGTTTGTAAATAACCGGAATAAAAGGAATCGTGCGGCGATCAGAAAGACAACAAGTACGGCGGAAACAATAAAATCCATAAGAAGGCATACGCGGGTACTTTTGCGTACGCGATCCATTTTTCCGGCGCCGTAGTTTTGCCCTACGAATGTTGTGATCGCAATTCCGAACGCAGTGCTGACCATCCAAAAAATTGCGTCCAGTTTTCCGTAGGCTGACCATGCGGCGGTTGTGTCCGTGCCGAAAGTGTTGACAGCAGATTGAATGGCAATATTTGTAATAGAGAACAGGATCGCTTCAAATCCGGTCGGCAGTCCGAGCTTTAACTGCATTTTCAAAATCGAACCGTGGAAACGGATCTGTTTGACGGAAAGTTTTAATATGCCTTCAGAGCGCATCAGTTTTAAAGTGACAAGTACGGCACTTACAGCCTGTGCAATGAGGGTGGCAACGGCAACTCCCATAACGCCCATATGGAATACGATAACGAATAAAACGTCAAGCACGATGTTGATGATGCAGCAGACGATCAAATAATAGAGCGGACGTTTGGAATCTCCGGTGGCGCGCAGTATTGCCGATCCCATGTTGTAAATGAGGACGAAAATGATTCCGGCAAAGTAGATCCTTAAGTAAACGGCGGAATCTGCTACAATATCGGCAGGCGTATTCATCATCTCTAAAAGAAACGGAGTCAGAATGATTCCTGATACGGTAAGGATCAAACCTCCGAAAGCGGCGATCGCGTAAGCTGTGTGAAGACCTTTATTTGCAGAGCGGGAGTCTTTCGCACCGAAAAACTGTGCAATCGTTACAGATGCCCCGGAAGAAAGCCCGGTAAAAAATCCGACTACAAAAGCAACGATCTGAGCAGAAGAACCTCCTACTGCGGCGAGAGCTTCTTTTCCGACGAATTGACCGACGATAACACTGTCGATCGTGTTGTATAGCTGTTGAAAGAAAGTCCCGAGTAAAATGGGAAAGAAGAAAAGTAGAAGCTGCCGCCAAATAATGCCTTCTGTAATCTGGTTTTTCTGAATGTTGGTAGACATAGAACCATCTCCTTTCAATAATTTTCGGTATTAGGCGTTTGTGAAACGCCTAATATTATATATGAAAAGCGAGGTAAAACCAAGTGGAATTCAAATATATGTTGTTTTGCGGAGCTGTTTTCAGAGATGATAAAAATAAAATAAGAAAGAGCCGAGTCTTTAAGATTTTAAAGATTTTGGAAATCCGGAACAGCTCCGTTCACTTTGTCCGTCGTCTGTCGGATGAATATCATCTCTTACAGAAGCAAGAGTGCGATTAAACAAAGATTCGATCTCTTCGGATAAGGTTTTCATTGCTTCCATATATATCTGTGCTTTAAACTCACAAGTCTGTGAGGTACAAGTTTGTGGGTTGCATTGCTGATGCCGCCGTTCTGCCTGATGTCTGCGGCGTTCTTGCCCGATTCTAAGATAGAGTGTCCGCAATAGCGTGGAGTTCTGTCTGTTTGTCAGATCCAGATAGCGGGATACCATATCAGGATCACCTTTTGTAAGTGCAATATCGAAAGCGTGTCGTATGGAACGCTCTACTCTTGATGGTGTTGTGTGATACTTTTTAGCGATATCGATATAGAGTGCTGATATCTTTCCGTCAGGATAGTATGGATCGGTATTAAATAATTCTATTGCGTCGCAAATATAAGAAAAACCTTTGATTCCTGCCGGAACTCCGATGTTCATCAGTACATCTATTACATAATCTTTCATCATGCCCCTCGATTCTAGTTGTTAATATTACCTAAGAAAATTGATTCATATTAAGAAAATATACCAATTTTGCGGCTATTTCTACATCAGTTTACGACAGATTTAATAAAATGTCAATGAGAAACTACAATAATCTTGAAAAAACGATTGCTTTTACAGGAAACTTGTAATATACTTTGAATAATATGTGGTGAAGAGAGGGTTAAAATCATGACGATGATCGGAAATAAGATTCGTAAGCGACGTCAGGAGTTAAACATGTCAAGAGTACAGCTTGCCGAAGCGGTGCAGGTTACACCGTCTGCTATTGCAAATTATGAGAATGGAATCAGCTATCCGAAACCGGATATTTTTGTTGCACTGATGATCACGCTTGAAGTAGATGCGAATTACTTTTATGAAGAGTATGTAAGAAACAGAGAGATTGCCATCGCATGTAAAAGAGCGATCACACAGGATGAGATATATGCTCTTGAAAAGTACAGGCAGTTGACGAGCAGCGGAAAAAAACTTGTTCGCATGGTGATCGAAGAAGAGTATTCGAGAATGCAGCAGGAAGAATGGATTTCTTTTCCGTGTATGAAAGATATGGGAGGAGGGATTGATGCGATTTGTAAAAAAAGAGCAGAATATTTTGAATTCCGTGTACGCAAGGAGAATATGATAGACGGCATGGAATTTTGCCTGCAGCTTCAGACAGACAGATACGAGCCTGTTTTTCGGAACGGGGATGTGATCGCATTGACCGAAAAAAAAGCAGGTCAAAATGAAATAGGAATTTTCTTAGTAAATGAAGTTTATTATTTGAGATTATTATATCAGGAAAATGAAGAGAGAAAGCTGAAAGCATTGAACGTATTGGAACAGGACGTAGTAGTAAAGCCGAAAGACCGGTTTATCTGCATGGGAACAGTTCTCGGGAAGGTACAAGGGATGCCTGATTTGTGATTCTCGTTTCCATGCAGATAGAGCCGATCAGAGAAGATATCGATCATAAGAAATTCGGCTGTAAAGATTTAATCATAAAAGTTTTGTCTATAAAGAGTTTTTCATAAAGTTGTCTATAAGAATCTTCGGAGCGGTTTGATAATTTGTCTTAACGTTGCGTAGAATAATTTCTTTCCGGTGCTTAATTCTTTTGTTTTGTAATTTTCCCCGTAGGTATATTTTCCGTTTTCCATTGTTTTTGAAAAGGTTTTATCATGCTCGGCTTCTTTTCGTATAATTGCGTTTAATTCGGTTGAATCGACGGCAAGCATTAATTCGGTATCAAGATATGTGCTTCGCATGTCAAGATTGTAAGAACCGACGATACTCATGCGGTCGTCTATGAGAACGGCTTTCGTATGGCAGGAATGGGGAGCCATATATTCGTAAACTTTCACACCGGTTCTCCATATCTTTTCTCTTTCATTTAAGTAATCTGTACAGCCCCACGGATTGGCGCCTTTTGCGACATCATTTGTAATGATCTCGACAGAGACGTTATTATCTGTGAGCTGAGAAAGATCGTCGTACATTTCCCTGCCGCATATAATGTAAGGGGTGTAGATCGTCGCCTGTTTTCCGGACATCATAAGCCGGTGAAGAGAGTACCACATCCACGGTTCTTTGTTTTCTGATTCGATCGGATTGCTCAAAAGAGTGATCTTATTTGTCTCAAATGTCAGTTCTTCCCAGTTTTGTTTTTCGTATGCGGCAGGATATTTTGTCTGTAGCTCTTTGTAATGTTTTTTCAGAGCTTCTGTTTTTTCGATCGTCTTTTTTCCGTTTCTTGAGCCACGGCACGGTTTGCTGTCAGAAGAATCCCATATGGAATCAAAATAAGTCTGAAGCTGGGAAATAGAAGTGTTTTGCATATTTTTGCCCGGATCTGTTTCGTAAACAAACAGCTCCTTGTCGATGTTTTTTCCTTTTGAATAATCTCCGAGAAACAGGTTTGTTGTGTTGCGTCCGCCAAGTGTATACATCTGGTCATCGATGATCAGATATTTGTCATGAAGGCGGGCCTGCATATCCCATGGTTTCAAAAAATTCACAGGATTATAAATGCGGACCTGAGCGTTTTTATGAGCGTCTAAAGCAAGAAACCACGGATTGTGCTGTACATCCATAAATCCGCTGATTCCATCGACGATGACACGGATATCGACGCCCCGGTCCGCGGCGTTTAGTAAGGCGGCAAGAATATCCTGCCCTGCCTCATCATCGTTAAAATCAAAGGTCGATAAAATGATGGATTTTTCTGCTTCTTCGATCATACTAAGCCGATACAAAAGAGCGTCGTTGTTATCAGTGATGTAGGCGATGCGCTCTGTCCCGGATGTGTCGGAATAATATTCGGCTGCCGCATCTTTTTCTTTGTATTCTTCCGATACGGTTTTATGCGGCAGATAAGGAACAGTAAGGAGGATAATATAAATAAGGATTAAGATAAGTACAATGTATTTCCATGAAATATGTTTTGCAAGAAAAGAAAAACTGTTTTTCATATTTTCGTAAAATCTCCTTTCTTTTGGAATAAGATAGCACATTTTTTAAAAAGGGGCAATTCATTAAGACAAAACGACAACGCGTTAGTAACATGGGGTGACACGGGATAAATGTATGCATTTTAATTCGATTTTATTTTAATGTATTTTATTCGCACTTTAAAGTGTTGAAGTAAACAAAAAGTTGTGATATACTGTATCCATATTTGCAGTGCGCCTATTTTGAGAGCGCATGATCATGGAGGTTGAAAAGATGGAAAGAAGAATTAACGGACATACAAGGCTTTACGCGCTGATCGGCTCACCGGTAGGTCATTCGGGGTCTCCGGCTATGTACAACTACAGTTTTGAAAAGCTGGGGATCGATGCGGCGTATCTTGCGTTTGACATACCGCTGGAGAAAACAAAAGATGCGATTGACGCATTCCGTACATTAAATGTAGGCGGTTTTAACATAACGATGCCGAACAAAACCGCAGCGGCACAGCTTGTAGACAGATTGTCCCCTGCGGCGGAACTTGTCGGAGCGTGCAACACAGTCGTTGTGGAAGAGGACAAAACGATGACAGGGCATATTACAGACGGGATCGGATTTGTCCGCAATCTGAAGGAACATGGAGTCGGGATAGAGGGAAAGAAGATCGTTTTGCTTGGTACAGGCGGAGCGGCGACTGCGATCGCAGTACAGGCGGCGCTTGATAAAGCGTCAGAGATTGCGATATTTAACCGGAAGGATGAATTTTTCGCAAACGGAGAAAAAACGGTAGAAAAGATTAAAAAAGCAGTACCGTCGATGAAAAAAATCTATATTGAAGATATTGATGATGAGAAAAAATTAGGAGAAGCTATCGCCGGAAGCGATCTTTTGATCAATGCAACACGCGCCGGAATGAGTCCTTTGGAAAACGTGCTTCCCGTTCCGGAAGAATTACTTCATAAAGATCTGGCTGTTGCGGACGTCGTGTATAATCCGAGAGAGACGCTGCTTATAAAAAAAGCAAAAGAAGCAGGCTGTAAAGCCGCAGTCGGCGGAATCGGGATGCTGCTCTGGCAGGGAGCTGCGGCGTTTGAACTGTTTACAGGAAAAGAAATGCCGGCACAGGAAGTGATGGAACTTTTCTTTTCCTGAAAAAGTATCGTGACAGCTCTTACAGATCGTATGTGTGAGCCGTTATAAAAGATTTCTTTACCGCATAAACGTATCGATCACATGGAGTACGCCGTCTTCGTCATTGGAACGAGTGATGAAGTCGGCGGTTTCTTTTATGATCGGCTGTGCGTTTTCCATGGCGACTCCAAGACCGGCATATTCGATCATGGACAGATCGTTGAAGCCGTCGCCGCAGCAGATCATCTCATTAGCGGTCAGACCGATGCTGTTTAACAGCTTTTGGATAGACTGCGCTTTGTCAATGTTTTTCGGCATGATCTCCAAGAAAAACGGTTCGGAAAGATAGATATTTAAAAGCCCGTGGTACTGCTTACGGAGCGGTTCGATCATCGTTTCAAGTGTTTTCGGATCGCCGCAGATGAGCAGCTTATTTACCGGGAAATCAAGGGCGGATGGAAAGTCGTCCGTTGGAACAATTTCCATATTGTTTATTCCCGATTCTATTTCTACATATTTGTTCGGACAAATCCCTGAGAAAATATGAGTGTCATCGTAAGAGATGATATCCAGTCCCGGAAATGTCTTTACGTATTCCCAGACCGGACGGATGATTTCTTTTGGGATCGTTTTATTGTAAATGATCTCGCCTGTGGAACATTTTGTAATACGTGCGCCGTTAAAGGAGAGCATGTATCCGCCGAAAGTATCCATCTGAAGTTCTTTTGCAAGAGGCGCAACACCGTTGATCGGCCGTCCGCTGGCAAGAACGACAGTGCGGCCGGCTTCCTGAATCTCAAGAAGCGCCTGTTTTGTCGGCGCGGTAATTTCCTTTTTTGAATTGGTCAAAGTGCCGTCCAGATCAAGGACGAGAACCTGATATTTCATAATCCTTCTCCTATGCTTTATCAAAATATAATATTATTGCTGTAAAAATTCGACGATTTCCGGAAATTCCATTCCGTGTGAAGCCTTTACAAGTACGGTATCACCTTCTTTTAAAAGTTCTTTCGCCTCGCGCAGAAAATCTGCCTTTGTGTCGAAATGGCAGATCTGAGTCGGAAAATGCGCAGAAGACGAAGGCGTCTCTTCGGTATGTTCTGCGTTTTTTTGCTGCTCAAGATATTCCAATGCTCCGTCCGCCGCCGACTTCATCAAACTGCCGATGCAGATCAAAACATCGATGCCTTTTCTGACGGCGTGAATGCCGACTTCGCGGTGCATCTGTTTTTCGTTTTCTCCGAGTTCAAACATATCTCCGAGTATTGCTGCTTTGCGAGTATCTGCAAAGGCAAGAACATCGAGAGACGCTTTCATAGAAGCAGGGTTTGCGTTGTAGCAGTCGTCGATGATCGTAAAATGGGGCGCACGGATCAGGTTATTGCGTCCGGCGATCGGAATATTTGCTTCGATTCCCGCGCGGATCTCACTGTCTGACATGCCAAGAGCGTATCCGACTGCGGCAGCCGCAAGCGCGTTGTACACCATGTGAGCGCCCGGGATGTTGATATGTGCCGTAAAAGAAGAATTTGGTGTGAAAAACTGTGCGTCCGTTCCGTTTAAACCTTTGCCGGAAATATTTTCGGCGTGAAAACCGCAGCTTTCATCAAGACCGAAGTAGACAGGCGTGATTCCGTTTTCGGGAGAATATCCGCGCAGTTTGTCATCGTCTCCGTTTAAGATTATCGTTCCGTTTTCATTCATATAAGCAAACATTTCTGTTTTTGCTTTTAAGATCCCGTCTCTTGAACCTAGATTTTCCATATGGGCGACACCGATATTTGTGAGAACGCAGATGTCCGGCCGGGCAACTTTCGCAAGGCGCGTCATCTCTCCGAAGCCGCTGATCCCCATCTCAAGAACCGCGATTTCATGTTCCTTACGGAGGTTGAAAACAGTAAGAGGAAGTCCGATCTCATTGTTAAAGTTTCCTTCTGTTTTCAGAACCGAATATTTTTGTGACAGGACAGAGGCGATCATTTCTTTTGTGCTCGTTTTTCCGACGCTTCCCGAAATGCCTACAACTTTGATATCAAGGGAACGCCGATAGTGTTCTGCGATATCTTTTAAAGCCTGTTCACATGACGCCACTTTAATATAAGAATAAGGAACATCTCCGAGATCTTCTTCAGAAACGGCGCAGAGCGCTCCTTGTTCCATTACTTTCGGAATAAAGGAATGTCCGTCGACGCGTGCCCCCCGGATCGCGATAAACAGACTGTCTTTTTCTGCTTTACGGCTGTCGATGACGACGCTGCTTACTTCACGGGGGAGAAATTCAGATCCGCCGTAGTATGTACCGCCGCAGGCTGCGGCAATTTCCTGTAATGACATATGTTTCATAAGATAGCTCCTGCCTTTCTTAACAACATCTTTCTGATGATTTATTGAAACAGAGTGTTTTTCTAAAAGTTACAACACGATGTTTCGAATCAAATATTAATAACGCGCTTCTAATGATTTTTTGATGATCAGTTCACACAGATCGCCGTATTCGATTCCTGCCGCTTTCGCTTCTTTCGGCAGCAGGCTGGCTGCGGTCATGCCCGGCAGCGTGTTCATTTCCAGACAGTAAAGACTTCCTTTTTCATCCAGAAGAAAATCGGCACGGCTGTATACGTTGAGTTTCAGCGCACGGAATGCTTTTACGGTAAGTTCCATCATCCGGGAAGCTGTCTCTTCGGGAATGTCCGCAGGGCATACTTCTAAAGTCGCGTCCGCCTGATATTTATTCGCATAATCGAAAAATCCTGTTTTCGGTATGATTTCGATCGGAGGAAGCGCCTCGTTGTCAATTACGCCACATGCAAATTCGCGTCCTTTTATATACTCTTCTACAACGACTTCATCCTCATAGAAAAAGGATTTTTCCAAAGCTTCTGCATATTCATCTTCTGTACTGACGATATATACCCCGATGCTCGAACCTCCGGAACATGGTTTTACAACGACAGGAAGGGAAAGACCTGTCGAAGCAAGAGAGCGGTCTTTTGATTTCTTGTGAATGGTAACGCCTGCCGGCGTATCGATGCCTGCCTGGAGAAAGACTTGTTTTGTCAGCCCTTTATCCATAGCGACGGCGCAGCCGAGAGAATCGGGTCCTGTGTAGCGGATACCGAGCAGGTCAAAAGTAGCCTGAAGTTTCCCGTTTTCTCCTTCACCGCCGTGAAGTCCGAGAAATGTGATATCTGCCAGACGGCATAATTCAATGACGTTTGGTCCTAAGAAACAGTCGGATTGATCAGGCCGGGATGCTTTTACAGCGGCAAGATCAGGTTCTTCACAACTGATGTTTTTCGCAATCTCAAGACCGTGACCGGGAAGGGTAAATACGTCTTCCAAATGTTCGGGAGCGTGTTCCAGCCCTAAAAATACGTCAAGAAGAAAAGCGTCATGACCTTTTTCGATTAATGTACGGCAGATGCCGGCGGCAGAAGCAAGAGAAACGTCTCTTTCGGTGCTTAGTCCTCCGGCGAGTACGATGATTTTCATAATTGTTTATACTCCTTTGATTTCGAGATATTCGTTTTTGTTTATTTGATTTTCAGATATTCGTTTTGTTTCATTAAATTATAATATGGAACGTTTCTGTTAAGTCGTCTAAGTCGTCGATCTGATATAGATTCATAAGAGAGTTGTTCCTATCGGTTTACGTTATTTAACAGTTCGGTTTTTGTATCATAAAGTCTTTGTGAAAGGTCTACATATACTTTGTGCGGGTTAAAGAGACGCTTTGTCTCATCCCACAGAGTATTTTTCTCCTGTTCGCAGAAAGAGGCAATCTCTTTTACGGACGGAGAAGTGTATTTACATTCGCCGCGGATAAAGATCGGTTTTAAAATCTCTTTCATTGTATATGTGCCGCCTTCAAGCCGTGTCTTTTTCCATGTGGAATTCGGATCAAAAAGAAGCAGATCTTCGGAAGTATCGTAAGTTTCATCTGCAAAACAGATCAGATCGGCGCGGATTTTCCCTGTATCTTTATCATAAATGCGATAGATCGTTTTGTTTCCGGGATTGGTGATTTTTTCTATATTTTCGGAAATCTTGATTTTCGGAACAAACTCCCCGTCTTTATTTTGGATGGCGGCAAGTTTGTAAACCCCTCCGAATGACGGACAGTCTTTTGATGTGATCAGATTCGTTCCGACGCCCCATGAAGTGATGGCAGCTCCCTGAATTTTCAGATCGTTGATCAAAAATTCGTCCAGATCATTTGACGCGGCGATAACTGCGTCCGGAAATCCGGCTTCATCAAGCATTTTCCGTGCCTTTTTGGAAAGGTAGGCAAGATCGCCGGAATCAAGACGGATTCCGTAACTTTTCGGATGGATTCCGGCATCTTTCATTTCCTGAAATACACGGATCGCATTCGGAACACCTGATTTTAATGTGTCGTATGTGTCTACGAGAAGCGTACAGGCGTCAGGATACAGTCTGGCGTATTCTTTAAATGCCGTATATTCGTCAGGAAAACTCATGATCCAGCTGTGTGCATGTGTTCCGAGAACAGGAACGTCAAACATTTTTCCCGCGAGAACATTAGACGTTCCGACACAACCTCCGATCATGGCTGCCCTTGCCCCGTAAAGACCTGCATCAGGTCCCTGGGCGCGGCGCAGACCGAATTCCATCACGCCGTTTCCCTGTGCTGCGTGGACAACGCGGGAAGCCTTTGTTGCGATTAAAGACTGATGGTTGATAATGTTTAAGATCGCAGTCTCCACTAACTGCGCTTCCATGATCGGGGCGATCACTTTCACGAGCGGTTCTCGCGGAAAGATGACGCTGCCTTCAGGAATGGCATAAATATCGCCGCTGAAGTGGAAGCCGCTTAAGTAGTGGAGGAAGTCCTCGCTGAACAGTCCGAGTCCCCTTAGATAATCTACGTCTTCATAAGAAAAATTCAAGTTTTTAATATATTCGATCACCTGCTCTAAACCGGCCATGACAGAGTATCCGCCCTTGTTTGGATTTTCGCGGAAAAACACGTCGAAAATGACCGTTTCGTTTGCCTGTGATTCAAAATATCCCTGCATCATTGTCAGCTCGTAAAGATCTGTCAGCAAGGTGAGATTTTGTGCGCTCATGGTTATTCCCTCTTTTCATTGCCATGCATAAGACGAAACGATGAAACTGCTTTCGTCTGTATCGTAAATTTGCAGAGGAAGCAGAAGTGGTTTTTACTGCGGCTTCCGTCTGCCAACGCTCATTATATCACAAGAAAATAAATTTAGAAACGAAAATCTCTTCTGTTATCCTGCTCGATCAGTTTCAGATTTTCCAAAACGACGGCACGCGCTTTCTCATTCGGAACATTGAGAACTTCTCTGTCGATCAGCCGGTCTCCGATTGCCTTCGTCTCAGGAGACGCATAATCCATCAAATATTCTTTCAGTGTCATGAGAGCGTTCGGATGACAGCAGTTTTGGATCTGTCCGCTTTTGCAAAGAGACATAAACCGATCCCCGGTTCTTCCTTCACGATAACATGCGGTACAAAAACTTGGGATGTAATCCATTTCCATAAGCCAGCGGACAACTTCGTCAAGTGTGCGGGTATCGCTGACGTCAAACTGTTCGGATTTGGCATCTTCAGGTTCCGGTTCACAGTACCCTCCTACGCTGGTTCGTGATCCGCCGCTGATCTGAGAGATTCCAAGATGAAGGACGCGCTCCCGTGTTTTTTGGTTTTCGCGGGTAGAGATAATCATTCCCGTATATGGAACGGCGATTCGGATGCAGGCAACGATCTTGGCAAAAGTATCGTCGTCGATTCCGTTGTCAAACTGATCGGGATCGATATCGTCGGCGTGTTTCAGACGAGGAACGCTGATCGTGTGCGGACCGACTCCGAATGCCGCTTCCAGATGTTCGGCATGCATGAGAAGTCCGGCAAATTCATAACGGTATTTGTCCAGGCCGAAAAGTACCCCCAGTCCGACGTCGTCTATGCCGCCTTCCATAGCACGGTCCATCGCCTCGGTGTGATAGTTGTAGTCATGTTTCGGTCCGGTCGGGTGCAGTTCAAGATAGCTTTCCTTATGGTATGTTTCCTGAAATAAGATATATGTTCCGATACCGGCCTCTTTGAGCAGGCGGTAATTATCGACTGTCGTAGCCGCAATATTAATATTGACACGGCGGATTGCCCCGTTTTTATGTTTAATGCTGTAAATTGTTTTAATCGATTCTAAGTAATAGTCCATCGTATTACGGACAGGATCTTCTCCGGCTTCCAAAGCAAGTCGTTTATGTCCCATGTCCTGAAGCGCGATGACTTCTTTTCGGATATCTTCCTGGGAGAGCTGTTTTCTCATAATATGTTTGTTTTTTGCATGGTATGGGCAGTAAGTACAGCCGTTAACACAGTAATTTGACAGATAGAGAGGCGCGAACATTACGATCCTGTTTCCGTAGAAATCTTTTTTGATCTGCTCTGCGAGCTTATAAATTTCTTTGTTCTTTTCTTCATCTGAACAGGCGAGCAGTACCGATGCTTCCCGATGTGTCAGTCCTTTTCGTTTTTTTGCCTTTTCGATGATCGCGTCGATCAGTTCCATGTTATTTTTATTTTCGTCTGCGTAGGCAAGCGTTTCGAGAATCTCTTCGTGGTTGATAAAATCATCTGCATGTTTTGAATTTACATCGTACATAGTTATGTCTCCTTTTTATTTTTAATATTATTTTTCGGAATGTTAAATCGTTTTATCTGCTTTCAGACAGGGAAAATGTTTCGGATGAAAGTGCTTTTTATATGTTCATGGAATCTCCCCTGGAAACTGTGATTTCATATCCGATGTTGTGTATCCTCTGTTTTAAAGAAAGAAGGCTTTCGGCGGCTTCGTCACCGGTGCACAGTTTGTTGTCGTAAAGCAGATACTTTTCCCTCACCTGCGGCGGAGAAAGATTCGGCATGATCACGTTTGCTCCGGCAAGAATTCCCTTTTCGCGGCCGTCGGAATCAATCGTGCCAAGAGCGGTCGTGGCAGGGAGAAGGACTTTCGGAAGAAGCAGACGGATCAATCCGAGCAGAAACAGCGTCAGATCGGCGCTTCCGGCCTTCTGATCTGCAAACGGAGTGTCATGATGGGGGATGAAAGGACCGATCCCGACCATCTGTGGATTGAGTTCTTTAAAAAACAGCATATCGTCTGCCAGATTTTCAGAAGTCTGATAGGGCGATCCGACCATAAATCCGGTGCCGACCTGATAGCCGATCTTTTTTAGATCAAAAAGACATTGCTTTCGTCTGGCGGCGCTTAAGGCAGGGGGGTGAAGCTTTCCGTAATGCATGTCATCATATGTTTCATGTCTTAAAAGAAAGCGATTCGCTCCGGCGTCATAAAGTTGCTTGTAGCTTTCATAAGAACGTTCTCCGACTGAGAGTGTGATCGCGCAGTCATTCCATCGCGTTCGTATAGAAGAAATAATATCAGTCAGCCGGTCATCCGTAAATGAACCGTCCTCACCGCCTTGCAGAACGAACGTCCGAAAGCCGAGAGCATATCCCATCTCACAGCAGGAGAGTATCTGCTCTTTTGTCAGACGGTAACGGTTGGCATTTCTGTTGCTTTTTCGTATTCCGCAGTAGAAGCAGTCGTTTTTACAATAATTTGTAAATTCGATCAGTCCGCGGATGTATACGCTGCGTCCATAATGGCGTGTGCGGACGGCCTGTGCCCGTTCAAATAAATAGTCTGCATCATCGGCCGTTCTGTTTTGGATCAGGCGGATCCATTCGTCTCTGGAAAGATCACGGGTTGCTTCCAATCGGTCAATCAGTTGTTTTGTATCGTTTTTTTCGGTCATAGTCGTGTCCTCTTGCAGAAAAATAAGTGTGACAGTTCAGTTCGCGCTATTCGTAAAACCGCACTGCGTGCTTATCGCGGCTGACGCCGCTGTTTTACTCATAAACGGGCGTTTGGATCATACAGTTGTTACAAATAAGTTACGTTGTTTTGCCGTAGATCGTTTTCGTGCTGACGCCCGGAAGCATTCCGAGTTTGCCGGAAAGGGCGCTGATGATATTGTTCGGGGCGTCTACGGCGATACTGATAATATGGATTCCTTTTTCCTTGTAGGGCAGTCCCATTCTTCCGATTACATATTCTCCGTAGTCGCTTAGAAGATGGTTTAGTTTATCGACGGATTCGCGGGTCTCGAGAAGAACGCCGATAAGAGCGATTCTAGTGTCCATAGTATGTCTCCTTGTTATAATTCGTATAGTGTAAGCAGTTGACAAGGTTTCAGACAAGTTCGGACTTTCGTTTGCAGACATTGTAAAAAGCGCGCCCAAAAAGGCGCGCGGATATACAAAGAAAGAGGGAGAGTCCCTCTGATATTCCATATGTGCGCCTTTTTGCTCAGGAGGATGCCTTTGCAGTCAGAACGTATGTCTTGTGTTTGAGTATAGCATAAAGTTGGAAAAATGACACGAAAAATTTTGGAATTCACTTGTTGTTTTATGTATTATGCATAAAACTTTAATATGTTTTTAGTGCGGTTTCTATAATATGATTTTAATGATTTCATTTGTGATATAGTCACTGTTAAAAAGTTTTTATTGGCTTAATATGAAACTAGAGTATAATAGAAAAGGGTTCGTGATTTCATTCCCACGATTGAAGTATGTATTTTCAGAAAGTGAGGAGGCGGTAATATGGCAGAGATCAGAAAACGGATCGTTTTTCACGGGCGCGTTCAAGGCGTCGGATTTCGTTATACGGCAAAATATCTTGCACAGTCTCTGGAGCTGACGGGCTGGGTCCGCAATGACTGGGATCAGACTGTGACGATGGAAGTTCAGGGAAGAGAAGCGCTGATCAATAAACTGCTTGTAGGTTTGAATCAAGGGCGCTTTATCGACATTCAATGGATGGATACCGAGGAGATTCCGTTAGAGGAAGAGCGGGAATTTACGGTGAAGTATTAAAAGATGAGCAAAACGAAAAAATGAAAAAATGACAGACAGAGAGAATCTCAAATAGAACAGCAGATAAAAGGGAAATAAAAACAGGAAAAAGGAGAAAAATAATGAAACTAGGATTTATCGGAACAGGAAATATGGCAGGCGCGATCATGGGAGGTATTATCAGAAATGAGATTTTTAAGCCGGAAGAAATCATAGGCGCGGATATTTCCGGGGAGAGCCGCAGCAAAGTCCGGTCAACATATGGGATCAATGTGACAGATGATAATAAGAAGGCAGCATCCGAATCTGAAGTTCTTGTACTTTCGGTGAAGCCGCAGTATTATGCGGAGACGATCAGGGAAATCAAAGACTGCGTGAGCGAAAGCCAGCTTATTATTACGATCGCTCCGGGAAAGACACTTAAATGGCTGGAAGAGCAGTTTGGAAAAAAGGTTAAGATCATCCGTGCGATGCCGAACACACCGGCGCTCGTAGGAGAGGGGATGACAGCCGCATGTGTAAATGATGCGGTGACAGAAGAAGAAAAAGAATATGCGCTGAAGATTTTACGCTCTTTCGGAAAAGTGGAGATTGTGGCGGAAAACATGATAGACGCTGTCGTTGCCGTAAGCGGAAGCGCTCCGGCATATGTATTTATGTTTATTGAAGCAATGGCAGACGCCGCTGTGTCGGAGGGGATGCCGAGAAAGCAGGCATATGAATTTGCGGCTCAGGCAGTTTACGGAAGTGCAAAGATGGTGCTCGATACGGGAAAACATCCGGGAGAATTAAAAGATATGGTATGTTCTCCTGCGGGAACAACGATAGAGGCTGTCCGCGTTCTGGAGGAGAAAGGACTTAGAAGCGCGGTGATCGAAGCTATGAAAGTATGCGCTGATAAATCAAGAAATATGTAATAACGAAGAAATAAAGTCGTGTAAAACAGATTTTTACACAATGAAAGAAACGGGTTACTTAGTGAAATAAAAAAAGGAGATGAAAATGATGTATGATATCGGAATTATCGGCGGCGGGACTGCCGGAATGACAGCGGCGATCTATGGTCAGAGAGCGGGAAAAAGAACAATTATTATAGAAGGAGGAACATTTGGCGGTCAGATCACTTCGTCTCCGAATGTAGAAAATTATCCGGGGATCGCAAGTGTGAGCGGAAGCGAATTTTCCATGAATCTGCTCGATCAGGCAATGAAACTCGGCGCAGAGACACAGATGGCGCAGGTGACGGGAATTCGTGATGAAGGAGAAGTAAAAGTAATCGTTACACCGGAAAAAGAATATCCGTGCCGGAGTATTGTTTTAGCAACCGGAGTGACGCACAGACATCTTGGAGTACCGAATGAAGAACGGCTGACAGGGGCGGGAGTTTCCTATTGTGCAACATGTGACGGAATGTTTTTCAGAGGAAAAGAAGTCGCTGTAGTAGGCGGTGGAAACACAGCAATCCAGGATGCGGAATTCCTTTCCAACTATTGCAGTAAAGTATATCTGATCCATAGAAGAGATGAGTTCCGGGGTGAAAACAGCGGGGTGAAGCGGCTGAAAGAAAAGGAAAACGTAGAGTTTATCCTCAGCGCGACAGTGAAAGAACTCGTCGGAGAATCTATGGTGGAAAAATTGATTTTAAATGATAAAAAGACGGGAAAAGATTTTGAACTTCATGTGTCAGGTGTATTTGTCGCAGTCGGCCAGATCCCTAAAAACGAGACGTTTGCAGATACGGTAAAATTAGATGAGGGAGGATTCGTTCTCGCATCGGAAGACTGCCTTACATCTCATCCGGGAATTTTTGCAGCGGGAGACTGCCGTACAAAAGAAGTAAGACAGCTTACGACGGCGGCGGCAGACGGCGCGGTGGCGGCGCTTGCGGCATGTAAATATATCGCAGATCAAAGTTTGTGAGATTTTGCGCTGAATTATCATTTTAATAAGTAAAATAAAAAACAGTTCCGTTTTACAGACAGTTCGATGAGTCTGTATGAAAAGCGGAACTGCTTTTTTATTTTTTTGATATTTTTATTTGAGTTTAAAAATATAGTTTTGCATTTTTTTCAATCGTTTCTTTGATGATCGATTCTACGTGATCTCCGATATGACGTTTTGTTTCTTTATCAAGCAGGTCCGGATAGATCGGTTTTTGATATTCGATCACGACATGGGTTTTTCTAATCTTCGGAAAATGATTTTCAAAAATTTCAGCCGTGTTGTTCATGCAGACCGGAACGATCGGACAGCCTGTTTTTGTGGCGATTTTAAAAGCGCCGTCTTTAAACGGAAGAAGGGAAAGCTCCTCTCCTGTGTTGCGCGTCCCTTCGGGAAAGATGCAGATTGAAATCCCCCGTTTAATGTAATCTATAGCAGTCAGTATAGTCTTTAGTCCTTGTTTTGGATCGGAACGGTCAAGGAAGAGACAATACAGGCGACGCATCCACGTTGTAAGTGTCAGATATTTCTCCATTTCTTTTTTTGCGACATATCCGGTGAGACGTTTGCAGCGGCTGTATGTCAGGAGAATGTCGAAGTAGCTTCGATGATTTCCTACAAAGAGAACCGCTTCGTCGGGAATGTTTTCCTCTCCGATGACCGTCGTTTTTACTCCGGTTATTTTTAAAATCACTTTGAATCCCCATTGTACGATGCGCAAAGAACTTATGTCGCGGGCGTCAGGAGCAAATTTTCCGATGATCCATTCGACGATGAGGATCGGAATTGTAAGGATGAGAAATAATATAAGAAAAATTACAATACAAATAAAACGAAACATAAATAAACCTCATTTTCTTCTTAAATTTGCAATACAACGGTAATTATACAGCGGAGGATAGGAAAACACAAGACTTATAAAAGGATAGAATGATATAGGCATAAGGAAGGTGTACAGCGCATATGTTTGTATGGAAAAATGCAGAGGTTCGATCGGAATGGACCGAGGATATGCAAAAAGAAAGCTGTTAAAAAAAGATACGCAAAAGGCGGCAGTGTTCGGAGCGGTCTTGATCTGTGCCGCGGCGTTTACGGCAGCGCTGACAGGGTGTGTTTCAACACAGGCAGAGACGGAAAAGATACGAGATATGAAGTACGAGGTGATTGAGGAAGAAGATATTCCCCAAAGTCTTCGGGAGATGATCAAAGGAGGAGAGAAGAAACCGTTTCGGATTACATATTCGGATCAGGGATTCCTCTATATCGCACAGGGATACGAGGTTCAGCCGACAACCGGTTATAGTGTGGAAGTGAAGGAACTTTATGAGACGGAAACGGCCGTCTGTATAAAAACGACTCTGATCGGTCCGAAAAAAGGGGAGGAAAAAGAAAAAGCAGAAACATACCCCTATATAGTCGTGCAGACGGAAGATGTAAAAAAAGATGTTTTGTTTAAGTGAGGAGGAGAAAGATGGATCTGACGAAAAAAACAGTTCATTATACACAGGAGGGAAAAAACGTTTTTGACCGGTTTTATCTGGATGAAGATTACAATGTGCCCGAGCAGAAAGAAGCTGTTCAAAGAATCGTGTACAGCAGCGCCAAGCTTAAGACAGAGGATGTTCGTCCTGTGGAAAACTATGTGAAAGTAACGGGAAAAGCGTATTACAAAATCCTTTATATGACGCAGGGGGAGACAACGCTTTCGGTGTTGGAAGGGAAGATTCCGTTTGAAGAGATGATCTATGCGGAAAATGACGGCGAAGAGACGTTTTTTATCCGAAATGAAAGGACGGAATTTACTGTATCGGTCGTTCATTCAAGAAAACTGACTCTTCGGGTAGCTGCGGAAATGGAACTGGGAAGGGAACGGATGAGAGATGAAGAATTGACGACAGATGCAGAAAGTGATTTTCCGGTATACAAAAAACGACAGAAGATGAATGTGTCGGAATTGAAGATTTCAAAAAAAGATACGTACCGTATCAAAGAAGAAATCGTACTGCCGGGAACGAAAGAAAGTATCGGACAGATTTTATTTTTTGACATAAGCGGAAGAAAAGCGGAAATCCGCCCCGGACAGGATGAACTGCTTATACGGGGTGAGGCGGAAGTATTCTGCATGTATCTGTCACCGGAAGAAAAGGTGGAATGGATCGAACAGAGCGTGCCGTATGAGGGAAGGATTCCATGCGAAGGCGCAGAGGAAGATATGATCTGTCAGATCCGGCAAAGTCTGGAAGATCCTATCGTCGATATCCGTCAGGATGGAGACGGAGAAATGAGAGCTCTTGGTATCGAAGCGACGCTTTCTATGAAAATGAATGTTTATTCTGAAGCGGAAACAGAGATATTAAAAGATATGTATTCTCTTGACAGAGAGTGCGTACTTGAGAAAAAAGAAGGCATTTATGAGGAAATGCTTATGTACAATCAGGCAAAATGTAAAATTGCGGAGCGTCTGACGCTTCCTGAGCTGAAAGAGGACGTTTTGCAGATCATTCACAGTGAAGGCAGTATCCAGGCAGAAGGCGAGCGGTACACTGAGGAAGGAGTGGAGATTGAAGGAATACTCCATATTTCTTTTCTCTATCTGAGAGCGGATGACGAACAGCCATATGGAAGTTGGACAGGGATGATCCCGTTTTCGTATCTTGTGGAATATCCGAATCTTCCGAAAAATGTCAGCGCAAGTCCGGCGTATCATGTCGAGCAGCTTGCCGTGACCCTTGCGGGAAGCGAGGCGGTCGAAGTGAAGGCGGTGCTGACCTTTGATATCTTTTTGAAAAAGCTGATATCGGCAAGTATGATCACGAACGTTTCCGAACGGCAGTTTGATACGGACGCTTCTGTAAAACGCCCGGGAATCGTCGGTCATATTGTGCAGGATGGGGAAGATTTGTGGAGTCTGGCAAAAAAATATATGACGACGGTATCCGGTATTATGGAAGTTAATTCTATGGACAATGAAAATGTGAAAACGGGGGATAAATTATTGATTTTTAAAGAAAATATGAGTATACTGTAAGCATAATGTATACAAGATACAAGTAAATGTACAGATACACAGAGGCGGAAAACGGGCGGAGGACGGAAGATGAATGAGATTGAATTGAAATCACTGGCAAAGATCAATCTTGGCCTGGATGTACTGGGGAGGAGAGAAAACGGTTATCATGATGTAAGGATGGTAATGCAGTCGATTTATCTCCATGATGAAGTGAAGATCGAGAAGAAGAGAAGGGAAGGAATCGAGATTGTATCGAATTTAAGATTCCTTCCTACAGGTGAAGGAAATATAGCATACAAAGCGGCGCACATGCTGATAGAAGAATTTTCATTGGAAGGCGGAGTCAGGATCACTTTGAATAAGCATATCCCGGTTGCGGCAGGACTTGCGGGAGGAAGCTCGAATGCGGCGGCGGTTTTGTTCGGTATGAACCGGTTGTTCCGGCTCGGTTTATCTAAAGAAGAACTGATGGAAAGAGGAGTGAAGCTCGGCGCAGACGTACCGTACTGCATTATGAGAGGAACGGTTCTGGCAGAAGGGATCGGAGAAGAACTAAAAGAACTTCCTCCGATGCCGAAGTGTACGGTTCTTATAGCAAAACCGCCGATCAGTGTTTCTACAAAGGTTGTATATGAGGCTCTGGATGCGAAAGAAATCTCAGAACATCCTGATATCGACGGGGTGATCGAAGGATTGGAAGAAGGCAGTCTGAAAAAGGTTGCCTCTGCTATGGGAAATGTTTTGGAAGATGTGACGATCCCTATGCATCCGGTTATTGAAGAGATCAAGCAGGAAATGAAAGAGTGCGGAGCTTTAAACGCAATGATGAGCGGAAGCGGTCCGACTGTGTTCGGTTTGTTTGAGAACAGAACTGCGGCGCGTGAAGCACAGAGACGTATCAGGGAGAAGTCACTGGCAGGACAAGTGTATGTGACCAGTATCCATGGAGTGAGGAGGAATTAAGATGCCGATTGATTTTGAAGTGACGATGAATGAATACCTTCCCTTGAGAGATGTCGTATTCAATACGCTTAGGCGGGCAATCTTAAGAGGAGAACTAAAGCCCGGAGAGCGGCTGATGGAGATACAGCTTGCAAACAAACTGGGAGTGAGCAGAACGCCGATCCGGGAAGCGATCCGAAAGCTGGAATTGGAAGGACTTGTGCTCATGATACCGAGAAAAGGTGCGGAGGTAGCGGAGATTACGGAAAAAAATCTGCGTGACGTACTGGAAGTGCGGTGTGCGCTTGAAGAACTTGCCGTACAGCTTGCGTGTGACCGCATTAATCAGGAGGAAATACACGAACTTCATGCCGCCGCTGCCAGATTTGAACAAATGTTTGACAGTGACGATATAACAAGTATCGCACAGGCAGACGAGGCGTTTCATGATGTGATCTTTCAGGCGACGGATAATGAAAGACTGATTCAGCTTTTGAACAATCTCCGCGAACAGATGTACCGCTACCGGATTGAATATTTGAAGAAAAAGGAATGCTATCCGCAGCTTATCGCAGAACACGAAGCGATCATGCAGGCAATCGAAGGACACGACAAAGCAATGGCGACTCAGATTACCGGACAGCATATCAATAATCAGGTAGATACCGTAGTCGGAACGCTGCGCAGTAAAATGCCGGATTTTTGATGTATAAAAGAAAAAGAAATGTCCATACTCTCTGTAGCATAGTTATAAAAACAGCAGACGGAGGGAATACATATGGACAGAACAAAGATCAAAGATCAATTCAGACAGTTCGGCAGGAAGCGGGAATACGGGGAAGAAGATGACGGAACGATCAGCCGGCAGATGAAAAAATCAAGGCGGATGTGCGCCGCAGCTGCGGTATTATTTGCATTCGCTGCGGCGTTTGCTCTGACAACGGCGGTTTACAGGATGGATGCGAAAGCGCAGAGTGATCTTCAGCGACGATTATCAGAAGAAGTGCTTCGCTTTCATGTTCTGGCAAACAGCGACAGCAGGGAAGATCAGGCGCTGAAATTAAAAGTGCGTGATAAAGTGCTGGAGTTTCTGGAGGCAAACATGGCGGATGAACAGCATATGACAGAGGATGAAACCGTGATGTGGATACGGGATCATATCGATGAGATCGAGGATGTGAGCCGCCGGTGTGTTGCCGAAGAAAACTATGATTATCCTGTAACGGCGGCGGTGACAACTTGCTGGTTTCCCGATAAAACATATGGCGATGTAACGTTTCCGGCAGGAAATTATGAGGCGCTGCGTATTGAGATCGGTTCGGCAAAAGGACATAACTGGTGGTGCGTTCTCTATCCGAGTCTCTGTTTTCGCGATGCGGCAAATGCAGTCGTTCCGAATGAAGGAAAAGAAAAATTGAAACATGTTTTGACAGAAGAGGAGTATTCAGAAATCACGGCAGGAACAGAGTTTAAAATAAGCTGGTATTTTTGGAAGAAGAAATAAAATGACACAATTTTTAATAAAACATTTCGTAAAAGATTATGAGGACGTAGAGAAGATATCTGTAAGGACGGCGTATGGAGTGCTGGCAAGCATTGTAGGTATCTTCTGTAATGTCTTTTTGTTTGCAGTAAAATTTACCGTCGGAGTGATCGCGCACAGCGTGTCGGTCATGGCGGACGCTTTCAACAATCTGTCGGACGCAGGTTCGTCGATCATTAGTTTTATCGGAGTGAAAATGGCGGAGAAACCTGCGGACAGAGATCATCCGTTCGGACATGGAAGGATTGAATACATAGCGGCGCTGGTAGTTTCTTTTCTTATTTTGGAAGTAGGGTTTACTTTTCTGAAAGATTCGATCGGGAAAATACGAACGCCGGAAATGCTGAATTTTCAGATAGCTTCGGTCATTATACTGATCTTATCGATCGGAGTGAAACTGTGGCTTGGTCTGTTCAACAAGCGGCTTGGCGAGAAGATAAATTCCAAAGTGATGATGGCAGTGTTTGCGGATTCTATGGGAGATGTGATCACAACAGGCGCGACGATCCTTTCGCTTATCGTTTTTAGAATTACGGGCTGGAACATTGACGGAGTGGTCGGAATCGGAGTCGCCCTTGTCGTAATGTGGGCAGGAGTCGGCATTGCAAAAGACACGTTAGAACCGCTGATCGGTGAAGCGATCGATCCTCAGGTATACGATCAGATTAAAGCTTTTGTAGAAAAATACGACGGCATTGTAGGAACACATGATCTGATCGTTCATAATTACGGACCGGGAAGGAGCATGGCTTCGATCCATGCGGAAGTACCGAATGACGTAGATATCGAAAAATCCCATGAGATCATCGATCGGATCGAGAGAGATGCCAAGCAGGCGTTAGGTCTGTTTCTTGTCATTCATATGGATCCGGTGGAGATGAAAGATGAAAATGTGCTCAAGATACGGAAAGTGGCGGAAAAGATCTTAAGAGAGCTCGATCCAGCGTGCAGTCTGCATGATTTTCGTATCGTTCACGGAACAAGACAGATTAATCTTGTATTCGATATGGTCATTCCCATCGATTATGATGAGGAGAGAAGAAACGAGCTTCCTCTGCTGATGATGGAGAGGCTGAAACAGGTCGACAACAGATATGAGTGTGTGATAACAGTCGATTATGAATTTGTGGCGAGAGCGGAAGCAGAAGAGTAGAGCGAAGGATAAAAGAAGGAAAAAACTGATAAAAGAAGGATGAAAGAACGATAAAAGAAGAATAAGAGACGATCGGAAAATGCTTTAAAAGAGACGGAAAAACGAAAAACAGCTGCAAGAAGAGCGTGAAAAACAACAAGAAGAATGGCAGGAAGAAGGAATAAAAATGGAGAGAGCACATAAATACGAATTTGAAGGCAAGGTAAGATACAGTGAGATCGATCACAGGGCGACAATGACTCTTCCGGCGTTGATCAATTATTTTCAGGACTGCAGTACCTTTCAGTCCGAGCAGCTCGGATATGGAATGGATGTGTTGAAAAAAGAGAAAAAAGCGTGGGTTTTGGTATACTGGCAGGTGATTGTGAAAAGGTATCCGAAGCTATGCGAAAAGATTACAGTCGGAACATTTGCTTCAGGTTTTAAAGGAATGTTCGGAAACCGTAATTTTTATATGAAAGACGAAAGCGGAGAGCAGATTGCCTGTGCGAACTCGATATGGGTGTATATGGATGTAGAAAAAGGAAAACCGGTTCGTGTCGACAAAGAACAGGCAGAAGCCTATGGGATTGACGAACCGTTGGAAATGCCGTATGAGGACCGCAAGATCGAAGAAGCGGAGTCTTACGAGGAAAAAGCGCCGTTTCCGGTGCGAAAATACCATATAGATACAAATGAGCATGTAAATAACTGTCAGTATGTTCAGATGGCGCTGGAAGTGCTTCCGAGGGATATCTTAGTCAGTCAGGTCCGGGTTGATTATAAGAAGTCCGCAGTGCTTGGAGATAAGATATTTCCGGAAACAGCACAGAAAAAAGACCGCGTGATCGTCCGTCTTTGCGATGAAGACAGAAAACCATATGCGGTCATAGAATTTAAAACCGGATGTCGGTCTTAAAGATCGAGTCCGGCAAGTATATCTTCAAGAACTTCTTCTACAGAGTCGGTAATATACTTTGCATGTCCGGCGATGCCGGGGGCGGCGTTTGACATGGCGTATCCCATGCCGACTGTTTCAAGCATTTCCACATCATTATATTGATCGCCGAAGGCGACACATTCTTCGGGGGTTATGCCGAAAAGATCCATCAGATTTCGGAGCGCGCTTCCTTTGTTGCAGCCGGGAACGATGAAGTCGATCCAAATGTTTCCGGAAGTGACAACTTTGATTTCGGATGAAAATTTCTCCTGAAGTTCTTTCAGACAGTCCGTTGTTCTGCGGGAAGTCATGTTCGCGAACGCAATCTTTAAAAAAGGACCTTTGACAGTTAAGAGGTCGTCCACGATCTCGGTTGTGTTGTGCATCACATTTACAATGTGGTTTGCGAATTGGGAGTTATTGTTTTCGATCAGGCAAGTATCTTCTCGTGATACTACAATCTCAAATCCGGGTTCTTTTTTTAATTCGCGCAGAATGCGGTAAGCGAGATCGTCCTCAATCAGTCCCCGGGAGATAACTTTCCCCTGATGAATGCACAGAGAACCGTTTTCGGCGATGTAGGAGATATCGTCTTTGATCTCGTGAAAGAGAAGTCGTTCGTTTGCATACTGGCGTCCGCTTGCGGCAACAAAATGAACTCCTTTTTGGGTCAGCGCCCGGATAAGTTCGATTGCCCGGGGTGTCAGCTCCTGCGCTTCGTTTTGAAGCAGAGTGCCGTCCAAGTCGCTTGCAATTAATTTGATCATAGGTCAATCCCTCCATAAAGTTATAGAAAAGTTATAGGTAAATATAAGGATAAGTGTTTCTTCTGCGTGTCCGCGTATTAGATTATAACGTAAAAAATATCGGCAGTAAATAAAAAATAAGACTTAAAAAGCGCATGAAAAAGCGCTCGATAAGAGAACTTTTTGATAGAGGCAAGAAAAATCCGAAGTTAAAAAATGAGTAGAAAGAGTGAAAGTCAGATGAAAAAAGACAAGATATGGATTTTCGCGGGAACAACAGAAGGCAGACTGCTCACCCGGTATGCATCACAAATGAAAATGAAGTGTTGTGTCAGCACCGCAACCGAATATGGAAAAAGCGTTCTGGGAGAGAATGAGGGAATCCGGGTCATACCCGGGCGGATGGATCAGTCACAGATGAGAGCGTTTATAAGGGAAAATAATATCGGACTTGCGGTGGATGCAACCCATCCGTTTGCAAGACAAGTTACAGAAAATATTTGCGCCGCATGCGAAGAAGAAAAGATCAAATATGTTCGCTGTCTTCGGGAAAGAGAAACGAACGATCCGGCTGATCATGCGGGAGAAACGAGTGACGGCAGACCCGTATCTGCGGCTTCGGTAGAAGAAGCGGTGGAATATTTAAAAAAGACAGGCGGGAATGTGCTGATATCTACAGGGAGCAAAGAACTGCATTTGTATACCCGGATTAAAGATTATAAAGAAAGATGTTTTGCAAGAGTCCTTTCGACGCAGGAGGCAGTCGCAGAGGCAGTCCGTCTTGGTTTTGAGGGGAAACATCTGATTGCAATGCAGGGTCCTTATTCGGAAGAACTGAATCTGGCAATGCTCAAACATATAAATGCAGCTTATTTTGTGACGAAAGAATCAGGCGGCGCAGGCGGGTTCGAGGAAAAGAAAAAGGCGGCGCAGAAAGCCGGGGCGAAACTTATTGTGATCGCGCGCCCGAAAGAAGAAGGAAAAAGCCTTCAAGAGGTGAAAAAACTTATGGAAGAATTCCTTGCAAAGAAAAATCTTCTATGATATACTACGAATGTTGCAAAAAAACACGCATGCGGTTATCTCCGTCGGTGCCTAAGCCGGAGAATCCGGACGGTTTCGGAGGAAAACAAAACATGCGGAAGTAAAAAACCAATTTGGAGGAAAGAAACATGGGCGTTATTTCAATGAAACAGCTTTTAGAAGCAGGTGTTCATTTCGGACATCAGACAAGAAGATGGAACCCGAAAATGGCTCCGTACATCTACACAGAGAGAAATGGTATTTATATCATCGACCTTCAGAAATCAGTAGGAATGGTTGACGATGCATACAAAGCCGTTTCTGACATCGCGGCAGAAGGCGGCACGATCCTTTTCGTAGGAACAAAGAAACAGGCTCAGGATGCGATCAAAACAGAAGCAGAGCGCTGTGGAATGTATTATGTAAACGAGAGATGGCTGGGCGGTATGCTCACAAACTTTAAGACGATCCAGAGCCGTATCAAACGTCTCAAAGAGATCGAGACAATGTCAGAAGACGGAACATTCGATGTACTTCCGAAAAAAGAAGTTATCGAGCTGAAAAAAGAGTGGGCAAAACTTGAGAAGAACCTTGGCGGAATCAAAGATATGAAGAGACTGCCGGACGCAATCTTCATCGTAGATCCGAAAAAAGAAAGAATCTGCGTACAGGAAGCACACACACTTGGAATTCCGTTGATCGGTATCTGTGATACAAACTGCGATCCGGAAGAACTGGATTATGTGATCCCGGGTAACGATGATGCTATCAGAGCTGTTAAGCTGATCGTTTCTAAGATGGCTGACGCTGTGATTGAAGCAAATCAGGGAGCAACAGACGAAGAATACTACGAAGCAGAAACAGCAGTAGAAGCTGAAGAGGCTGTTGAAGAGTAAGAAAACGAGAGCTTCAGCCTGAAAATAGGTTGAAGCTTTTTGCTTGTATAGGCGACGAGCAAAAGTCCGGGCCTGCCCGAGACCTTGGCGACCGCTTACAATCCCGGAAGACGCTGTTTGGCACTTACGGTGATTTGTTTAGGTGAAAAAGAATATTGAGAAGATAATGGAGGAAATTATCATGGCAATCACAGCAGGAATGGTAAAAGAATTAAGAGAAATGACCGGAGCGGGAATGATGGACTGTAAAAAAGCTCTCTCTGAAACAAACGGAGATATGGATGCTGCAGTAGAATTCCTCAGAAAGAACGGACAGGCAAAAGCTGAGAAAAAAGCTGGAAGAATCGCAGCGGAAGGTATTGTAAAAACAGTTGTAAAAGACAACAAAGCTGCAATCGTAGAAGTAAACTCTGAGACAGACTTCGTTGCAAAGAACGATGAATTCCAGGGATTTGTAGAGACAGTTGTAAATCAGATCGTTGATTCCGAAGCGGCAGATATGGATGCGTTCATGGCAGAAGCTTGGGCAGCAGACACAACAAAAACTGTAAAAGACGCTCTCGTAGAGAAAATCGCAGTGATCGGAGAAAACCTTAACATCAGAAGATTTGAGAAAGTTGCTGCTGACAACGGATGCGTTGTATCTTACATCCACGGCGGCGGACGTATCGGAGTTCTCGTAGTGGCTGATACAGACGTTGTGAATGACGACATCAAAGCATGCCTTAAGAATGTAGCTATGCAGGTTGCTGCTATGTCTCCGAAATATGTATCCCGTGATGAAGTTTCTCAGGAATACATGGAGCATGAAAAAGAGATCCTTCTTGCTCAGGCTAAGAAAGAGAACCCGGAGAAACCGGAAAATATCATTGAGAAGATGATCATCGGACGTCTCAACAAAGAGATGAAAGAAATCTGTCTTCTTGATCAGGTATACGTTCAGGATAGCGACCTTACAGTTGCAAAATACGTTGACAAGGTAGCAAAAGAAAACAATGCTAACGTAACAGTTAAGAAATTCGTTCGTTTCGAGACAGGCGAAGGACTTGAGAAAAAAGTTGACGATTTCGCAGCAGAAGTAGCAGCACAGGCTGGAATGTAAGCGTTTAGCACAAGCGCGGCATATACAAAAAGAGGATTCGATATGAGTTTACTCATATCGAATCCTCTTTTTTGTATATACCGTGCGACGCACGGTAGTGAGATGGAGCGAAGCGAAATCGAACTAAGCGCTTGTGCGGACGAAGCGAGAAGCACGGTAGTGAGATGGAGCGAAGCGAAATCGAACTAAGCGCTTGTGCGGACGAAGCGAGAAGCACGGTAGTGAGATGAAGCGAAGCGGAATCGAACTAAGCGCTTGTGCGGAAAAAGAAAAATGTAACATATAAGAAACTTGAGTTTCCGCAAAATGTAATTCAATAACGAATATATTC
>ULYA01031605.1_pt1 | contig 38819 bp, 57 predicted proteins | sample 1961821 | NCBI WGS metagenome assembly ULYA01 (sample SAMEA4835853, study PRJEB28245) | human gut metagenome | biome: gut microbiome; material: fecal sample | place: Denmark | collected 2008 | reverse complement strand
GTGACTAAGAACAGATTTCCGAAAGAAGGAACGTTCTTTAAAAGTTTTATAGCCGGTTCGAGATATCTTGCCGTTGGATATAGATATGTTAATGGTACATACGGACTAATAGTATTATATAGATATGGTCTGAAACTTGATAGTCGATATTCAATCGAAAGTGGAATTTTTTCAAAAATTTCTTAAACAAAATAGCAAGGCATTTTTTACCGCAAAGGTAAGTACAAACGATAAAGACACTATATGTGTTATCCCAAAAGACACAAGTCATTTTTCTTTCATGGCTTTTGGAGATTATAACACAGCATATTTTTATGCGTTCGCTTCTTTGTCAACTCAGATTTCAAGCGTGGGAGAAGGTAGTATCAAATATGCAAACGGTAGATTTGAGGTCAAACTAAGCAATTGGAGTTATGCGTCAATAATCAGTGCAAGTGATTTTACTTGTGAGGTTAAATAGCAAGGCTCAGATTGATACTTCGGAAATACATTATCGAGACCCGGAATATGAAGCGCTTGGTGGACTTGATGCATGTGTAAAGGATGCAGTGACTAAGAACAGATTTCCGAAAGAAGGAACGTTCTTTAAAAATTTTATAGCCGAATCAAGATATCTTGCCGTTGGATATAGATATATTAATGGTACATACGGACTGATAGTATTATATAGATATGGTATGAAACTTGATATTCGATATTCAATCGAACGTGGAATTCTTTCAAAAATTTCTTAAACAAAATAGCAAGAAAGCACTTGAAATAAATTCGGCTTATGTTGATCAAAGTAACATTGAGCGAAAGCTGCAATTCTCTGGGATTACAAGAAGTAGAACTGTAGTTGCACTTCTTCTAATTAGTAGTCAATTGGAGGCTGCTCAACCGATTTGTATATCGTTTAGCGACACAGATGTTTCGACAGCACAAGCGTATGTATCGTCAAATGCAATAGGTGCTACTGGAGGTAAAAACGGCACTATAACTATTCCAAGATTCGCTGGCGGTTGGGGCACCTACCGAATTGTATTTTTAGACAAAGGTTTATCTGTGAAAGCGATTGTTTAATCTTTAGTAATTTGAAGCTATTGAATAAATCTTGGTCTTCCCATTTAATGAAGTAACAGGGCGGAGAATTTCCCCCTGTTACTTCACGTTAATCTCAATTTAAATACATCCCATTTTTCTAAGGATCATATCCATAACATTCCTTCCGGCTACTTTGTCGTTGTTGAGACTGGTGTCATTCTGGAATTTATCTACTGCTGTTTCCAACCCACCGCCGAAAATTCCTGGCGCTTCTACTGCTCCGCTATAATATCCAAGTGCTGTAAGTCCGATTTCAACGAATGTAACAAGATACTGCTTCTCTCCACGTTTTACATAATGGAGGTCACGCGCAGCATTAGTCTTCGCTCCGATTTTTCCGTCTACGGTCAAACCAGAATTGTAATCCATATTGCAAGCAGTCTGTAATGCCATAATTAATCCTTTGCGTGTCTTCGGACCGTTCTTTCCATCTTCAGGAATTCCAGCGCCCGTAAAGTTATTAATATGGATCTGTGCATTTTTCAAGCTCTGATTCGTTGGATTTACTGCAGGAATTGGTGCGGGTGCTGGTTTTGCAATAGATGTTCCGGCTCCGGCCGAACCGCCAGCGTATTTGTCCCATGCAGCTGCGTCTCCATAGAATACATCTAAATCGAGATGGCCAGACCAACCTGCTAATTTCCCACTTGAAGTATACTGATACATCGCACAGCTTCCCCAGGCTCCAAGTCCTCCTTTCAGAGGTGCTTTCGGAGTGTATCCCATTTCTGTATATCCATTGTAGTAGCCAGCGTTCCAAAGGCCATAGTCTGCGTTTTTGACTGCTGACCAGTCATAAGCATTGATGCAATTGTTGTAGCTGTATAACATAGGTTTGATTCCCGTCTTCTCCAGCACGCGATCCAGGAATTCTTTTGCATATCCTACGCCTTTCTTTACTGCGTCTCCTTCCCAATCCAAGATCAAGATTGCTCTTCCAATATATCCCTGTACATTCTTCAAAAAGAAATCCGCTTCAGCTTTTCCGGTTGTTTTGCCGCTCGCAAAATGATACACGCCTACTTTTTTGCCAAGTTTCATAGCCTGTTGCATGAAACCGTCACAATATTTATCTACGAAGGTTGTTCCCTCCGTAGCCTTACAGATTACAAAGTCGCAAGTTATATCCTTCAGATTGAGTCCTTTCTGATGATTACTTATATCTATTCCGTTTAATGCCATTTTGATCTCCTTCCTGTGCGACGTCGCACATAAATAATACGATGACGATTATTCGTCCTCTGTGTTACATTCCGGTAATCCAGCCACACTTGTCAGCAAGGACAGGATTCCGGCCAGCACTGATGCTGAAATTACAAGCTTTGCATCCACCTGTCCAAGTGCCGTTGCTGTTCCAATCGTTGCTACTGCAGTCTGTGCTACAGTTTTGGTTGCTCTGATTCCTGCTTTCTTCATCCATTTTTTAGTATCTACCGATACCTTAAATACACAATTTTTAAACATAATTATTCCTCTCTTTCATGTTGTGGTTCTGTCGGTAATGCCATGAGCGCATTATACATTTGCGTACCTACACCATTCCCTTTCAGTGTGTGGTACTGCTTATACTCATCTTCTAATGACTGTTTGACGTACAACGGGCAATATCCGTGATCGTCATGATACTTGTTGTAGAGCCGTATCAGATCCGCTCTTAGTAGTGCACGTATTCCTTTTCGCATAGCTATCACCTGATAATATATGTATGCGATAGCTGATACTGTGAACGAAAGCAATGCCCAATTTTCTGATAAAAATTTGATCATATGTGTCCTTTCCGTATTTTCATCGTATAAAAATAAGACCTGCTAAGGTCTTGCTCTAATCTCCATATTTTTCTCCTTTTTCATGTTTCTTCCTGTATTAAATGGGAAGACCAAGAATCGTCTACAAATTAATCCACAATATTATTTGCGAAATCTCTCCATTTTGTCCAATCAGACATTTTCCAGACTGGCTTTGATCCTTCCGGAATTAATACTATTTTACACGATCCAGCATTTCGGTAAAAAATTATTCCGGATCCATATCCATATTTTGTATCTTTAGGCAGATCATTCCCGGTATACCCAGCACCAGCTAAGTGAAACAGAATGTTCGTGCCTCCCATAGCACTGTTTACTAATGTTTGTATGTCGGTCACATTTGATACCGAGATGGTCTTCGACTGCTTGCTATTTAATTCATTAAGCGCACCGATAACTGTCTTATTCTGCGTCTCTAATTTCGCAAACACTTTGTCTGCAAGTTTACCTAATACATAATCTGCCAGCTTCGAAAGTAATGTCCTTTTGTTGGCTTTCGCAGACGTATCCAGTATCATAAGTTCGTCAGTATCGTCAAGATCTGTGCTGCTTGTATACTCATTCCATCTTTTACTTCCGGCGGTTTCTGCAACTTGGCTTGCCGTTGCTCCGCTTACGGTTGTGGCCTCATTTGCTTCCGAACAAGAGGTATTTTCGCTGGATTCTCCCGGCTCTTCATCAATGCTGTAATCAGCATCGATATCCTCCGTTGTACCTGCTGCTTCGTTTGTAGATATGTTTTCGCTTTTGTCTTCTCCGGATATCGTGTCCGTATCAGTAATTTCTTCACAGGTATCTGTTTCATTCTGATCAACATCAATAATGTTTTCATCACTCATATTATTTTCCTCCATCTTCGAGATCTGCCATTTTTTCTTCGAGTTTCTGTATTCTTTCGTTTTGTTCCTGGATTAGTTTCATCATGGCCGGGATCATGATTTGGCTGTTCCACATTTCCGGTTTCCCGTCCGCATCGTATTGGCAAGCTTTAGGATATATTTTATCTACATCTTCAGCGATGAAGCCGATCATACGTTTTCTGTAATTTGTATCTTCTTCAGATATGTAATCCGTGTTGTATGTATAAGATTTCACCGGAAGGTTGTATAAACTATCTGGGTTCAGTTCTTTGTCTATATCCGTAATGTCATGTTTGTATCTTTTGCTGGACGACGATACTTTTCTAAGTTTTGAATCTCCTGTCGGTCCGATATATACATTTGCGGCAGATGTCGTTGTGTCGCTTAATGTCCCCGTAAAATGTGATGGCAGTTTCCATGTTCCTCTTAATTGTCCATATTCGTTGTTTCCATCACTCCATACTTCTATAGGATTCATAGACGAATTTCTATAACCAGCGATGAGAGATATGTGTCCCTCAAATACTTCCAAGCCTCCCCAGTAATCAGATTCCCCTTTTCTTGCTACGATTTGTAGATTTCTGTTTGTATAGATCTCGCTTACCGATTCATCGGCTCCCGCAGAGATATTTTCTCTCGGAGCTGGATAAATTACGATAATTCCCTTTTCATTATCATTATATTTGTTCTCCACCAAAAACGCGCCCGCTGTTGTTTCATATCCATATGAATAATATGTCGCTTCGCCTAATTTAGATGAGAATTCTGTGCCATCTATTTCTTTGTGGGATTCTATTTCTCCCTTAATTACGGCATTCATGCAAGTCAATGTTCCGTCTTCAGACATGCTGCTGTTGTCAGACTCCCACATGATTTTTTCAGCCTTCATTCTTATCTCATTCGCCTTTTTGTCAACGATAAGTTCGCAGTCTTTTTCTGTCAGATCTGTATATTTTGAGGCTTTTTCCCAATCTGATTCCGCATAATTTCCGCTCTCTCTCGCTTTAATACAGCGCATCATATCTCCGTCTGGTCCCTGCGCCCAAAGATCTCCTTTCTCATATGGTGGCTTTGGAGTTTCGGTAAACGTTGTCCGTTTCCCATCTGCAGTATCTTGTGCAGCTGCAGCTGCTTCCATCGCTTTCTGTATATCCGGATCTTTATCTAATAGCCATTGCCATTTTCCATCCACTTTGCAGAATATGTATGTCGCTTTTTTAGAAAGCCAGTAGAACGTGTCTGCATTGTGTTTTTGCCGATCCTCTTCCGTTGTCCACTCACTGGCTGGCAGATTGTCCATCGTTGGTTCATAGTCCTTAAAATAATTTTCAAGTTTGCCATCTATCTGGCTTTGCAGATCGTTAATCTTTGGAGTGTATGTATTCTTTATGAAATCGTTTACCGTACTGTCATCGGTATATCCATCTTTTTTGCCCCAGTCATCCGCATTATATACTCCTGCAGATCGCGCTGTTTTGCACACAAGTATCGTGGATCCGGTAAAATATACGTCCCCTTCGTTATATGGTGGTACCGGTGTATTGATATAAATCGAAGATTTGCCGTCTATTTCATTGAAAATTTTGTCAGGAATGTCCTCCGGTACCCAATTTCCCGATTGGTATATCCATTTTTCTTTTGTGACCGGATTATACCAAAGATCTCCTTCATGCTCCGCTTTGGTTTCTTCACACTTTACGATAATCTCTTTACCGTCCACATCCAGGATTGGATGCCCGTCTACATCTCTCCATGCTATCTCCGTGATTTTACCCCATGCCAGTGATGGATCGTCTTCCTGTGTCCACGTTTCGATTTTATTGCTGATCTGTTCTTTTAGCTTTTCAATATCAATGTTGTAGACCTCATCGACAAAATTCTGTAATTGTTTTTTGGCTATGTCCGCAACCGATTGTCCTGTTATGGCAATTGTTTGTGCGTTTATCCTTACAATACCCGTGTCGCAGTTTACGTAGAAGACTTCATTTCCGTTTTTATCTGTAACCTTAAATTCTCCAGTATTAATCCAGTTCGCATTGATTCCTCTGGCTGTAATGGTATTGAACAGAGCATTTCCGTTCCGGTCAATCGCCCATGTAGTCCCACCGTCCAGAGATGCGATAATTCCATTGGTTGTCCAGTAGCAAGTATATCCCGATTCTTTCAGGTTTGGTTTGTCATGCATGTAGTAGATGGTGCTTCCATCGTCCTGTTTCACCCCTGTAATGTACATGCCGAATCCCTGGCCGATGAGTTTTGTAATTTGTTCTACTTTTTGATCATAATGTTCAACTTGCTTCTTTGCGGCTTTTCTTGCGGCTATTATGGCCTGTGTAGATGCGCTGTATCGTTGGCTGCTGTTTCTTTCTGCGCTTTTAGCATTGCATTCTATCTGCTGCAGACGCCCAGGCTGGGTTGTCACCTGTGTCAGGTAACTTCTTTGCAGTTTTCCGTCTTTATCTCTCACAAGTACAGGATCGCCCGCTTCATATGCAATATCCGTGTATCTGTTTGCTTGGAACGGACGGAATGTAAGGCCTACGCACTTTTGGCCAATCATAGTAGCTACTGTATCGCCGGCGCCTTTTGGTATTAATTTATTGCCGGTTATTCCTAAGACATATCCATCATTTCCATACATATAGGTTCCGGCTTTATCTTCTTCCGTAGACGCTTCTAAGTACTCTGTAACCTTTATTCCGGTTATCACTACGCTTTCAAGATTGATGGTGTATCCGTTGGTTTGTGATATTTCTTCCGCCTCAGTTTTCTCGTTGTACCAGCCAACACATAACTCGCCGTATTCATTGCATCTGAGCCACTGACAGCCGATTTGGGCCGTCCAAGCCAACACTTGACGGAATGTAAGCCCCTCGTCATCCGGCCGCTCAGATATGATATAGTCATCGTTGTCGAACATCTGTGTATGCAGTTGTACTCCGCATACATCGCATGCATCTCTTATGATCTGTGCTCTTGTGGCTGGGTACTGTAATCTGCTCCAGCTATAGTTTTTGTCAAATTTTCTCATATCATCCTGGCACGTCAGGTTGATTATAGAGTCATTTTGATACGGTGCATCTACAACTGTCATCGTGCACATTCGGATCTTTTCTATGTAAGCGTCATCGTATTCTAACAATATTTCTGTTCCATTTACATCGAGTATCGATGTTCCATCTATGTCTTTCCATGGAATAGTCTTCGTTTCTTCCAGTCCTGACGGCGATATCCGAAGTCCTACATAACATGTAACTTCCGCCCCTTCGAATGCATAGCCTGAAAATTCGTTTTCAATGTTGTTGATGTTGATTGTGCACTGGTTTACTATTACTGAACCAATTTCGAATTCCGTTCCGGAAGATACTGCATCTTCCAGTTTGAATCCGTTATTCCACAGATCATCATTAGTAAGATGCAGCTCCGTTCCATCTGTCAAGGTGATGTCTATGTATTTCAGGTACTTTGCCACTCCATTATTCTGTTGTTCTTTGAATGCATTTGACAATTTTCTCATGTATGATCACCTTTCTATGACATCAAAACTAACTGAAGAGTATCGTTCTCTTCCTTTCGCCCACCATTTTACTTCAGCTTCCATGTCACCCGTGTAAAATGTTTTTGTTACGTCCGTTCCAATCAGTGGATCCCAGTATGTTACATCTACATATTCTGGCGCGAACGCCTGTAAAACTGCTGTTATCTCCGTCTTTTTCAGCTGTGTCCACCCTAATGAAAGAGTCCTTTTTTCGCCTTTTTTATTCTTATGCATCGTTATGCCGTCATCTCTTCCAGCATCGGATCCGCTTACGTCGCCTTTTTTCCATTTAAATTTAGACGGAGCTTTGAATACTTTTCCTCCTACTCTTATGATTTCATCCATTAGCTCCGCCTCCTATATGGTTTCTACGATCATGTATCGACCGTTATATTTTTCTTTTCCTCTTCGTACCACTTTATACAATGTTTCTGAATCGGTTTTAATCGTGAGTTCTATAACCGGTGCCTGTTTCGACGATGAATCGCTTTCCAGGATACCGCTTGCCTCAAATGCATCCATAACAGCTTCAAATACACCCGCCTTGATACCATCGACGATCTGGTCGTTGTTTGCTACGGCGCTCTTCTTTCCCATTCGTCCTACCATCTCAGGTCCCGACTCGCGGGCAACGAACATTTCTCCCGTTGCTGGGAAGCCACCGTTCGCATACCACCGCAGATTAAAGCTCGGAACGCTAAATCTAAATGATCCCAGATTGAAGTTATTCCAGTTCCATCCAATATGAGGCATTGGAATATGCACGGAGCTGAAGCCTCTCGCAAATGATGATATTGCATTTTTTCCTACATTCCACAGATTACCAATTCCAGATGATATCAGGCTTGGTATTCCGGATACCGCGCTTCTGATCTGACTCTTATTATTTTCATAGCCCTGTTTGATTCCTGAAACAATTTCAACTCCGCGACTATGAACTTTTGTTTTTACATCACCGATTGAAGAATATACATTTTCTTTCAGTGTGGCCACTTTCGAAAGCAATCCGCTTTGTTTGCTGTTTTCATAGCCCTGTTTTACTCCGGCGATCAATTCTGATCCTCTTGATTTTACTTTTCCTGATATGTCTCCAATAGCAGAGAACGCTTCATCTTTCATTTTCCGGACATTACTTAAGAATACGCTATCTTTTACAGCTTCATATCCGTTCTTGATTCCTTCAATCGCATTCTTTCCTTTTTCTACGAGCCATTCTTTTGCATTTCCGAGCGCATTTTTCACTTTATCCGGCAAGTTCTTGCACCATTCAATAACACTGTCGAGATTATCTTTCAATCCTTTCAGCAGTCCGAATATGATATAACCGCCTTGCTCTGCCATGACTGTAGATGGGCTGTGAATACCGAACGCCTCTTTGAATCCGTCGATAAAAGGTGTGAAGATGTTATCAACTATCCATTTTCCGATATTTTTCAGTCCGTCCAGAATTCCATTTTCAAATCCAGCTACAATATTTTTCCCGCATTCAGCCAGTTCTTCTCCGATATCAAATAATGCCTTTATAGCGGCACCTATCAATTCTCCAGCGCTTTTGAATAATCCTTTCCAGTCGTATCCGACCAAAAAGTCTTTGATTCCTCCGGCAATATCTTTAACAAGCTTTCCCCAGTCCGTTTCTTCTATGAATCCGGCCAAAAGATCAAAGATGGCCTTCGGAACTTCCACCAGCAACGTGAGTGTCTTTGTAATGATTCCGCGCCAGTCGATATTATTCAAAAATGTGGCAATCTTAACGCCTATCTGTTTCCAATCTGTTGTGGCTACTGCCTGCAAAGCAAGATCCAGAAGTCCTTTAATACCTTCCGATAATGCTTTTCCAGCTTTCGCCCACTCGATTGTCTTTACAGCACCATTGATCAGATCTCCAATGGCTTTGCCGAATTTCTTCCAATCAAATGTCGTTACGAATGTATAGGCAAAATCTATCGCTGTATTTAAGCCGTTTCCGATCGTACTTCCTACAAGAGTCCAGTCTACCGCTGCGATGAAGCCGTTTAGGAATGTGGCAATCACTTTTGCAATTTTACTTGAGGTTTTTCGAATCTTATCCCATGGAATACTTTCCAGTGCCTGATTGAGCTTTTCGCCTACTATCCTTCCAATTTCTGTAAAATCTCCTGATTTCCAGGCTTCTTTCAGCTTGTCGGCAAACTCTTTTATTTTGTTTGGAATGGATGCCTCTTCGAACATGTCACTCGGCGATAATCCTCCGACGCTTCCGCTGTCTGGCGAGTTGTCTGAGTTATCCGACTTTGAGTCCATTCGATTAATCTGGTCAAAACCAAGTAATGTTCGCTGCAGTGTTTTATTCGCTGCAGTTGCTTTCTTTGCGCTACTTGTATTTTTGTCCAGACTGGCCGCATAGTTCTGTTGTACCTTCGATGCCTTCGTGAAGCTCTTCTGCCCCGTCAATGATGCGAACAACATTCCTACAGCTGTAACTGCCTGTGATACTTTCTGGATCAGTGCATTCAGGATCGGCGCAGCAACATTCAGTATCGGTGCAAATGCTGTTGCCAGGCTGTTCTTCAGCTGTGTTAAGCTCGACATCAGCATCGACAGACTGTTGTTTGTCGTGCCGCTGTACTTCGCCAGGTTCTGCATTCCTTCCTTTGCGCCATTAAAAGCTCCGGATATTAAGAAGCTTGCGAACATGAATCTGGCCGTAGTTGCCAGTGATCGGAATATTCCCCCGAGTCCTCTTCCGGTGTTCCCGAGGCCTTTCATGGAATTCTTCGTCTTATTCAGATGAGGGATTCCTGTGGCGAACTTCTGGATTAACGCGCCATAAGCTCCACCGGTTTTCTTTATCCCGCCGGTTACAGTTCCGAGTACGGATTTCATTCCAGAAAAAGCTTTTGATGCTACTGTTCCAGCCGCACTTTTCCCACCTTTGAATTGAAGATCTTGGCCTTCATATTCCATTCGTGACATTTTATTTTTATAGCCTTGTACTCTTCGCTCCGCTTTTTCAATTGCTTCAGCATTTTGGAGCCATGCATCGCTCAATTTACTTACTCCGTCAGCTCCCAGATCTCTCTGTTTTGCCTTTAGATTATCTACCGCCTTTTCCGCACGCTTCAGATCGTCTTCTACCTGCAAGTAATCATCAGTTTTTTCCTTAATTCCCGAATTTAACTGGTATCCTTTCAATGCATCACGGATCTTTGTCTGTGCTTCATTCACTTTTCCGTATATCCCTTTGCCAATTCCAGAGGCAATATTTCCATTCAATCCGTCCTTAAGACTGTTGGATATCAGATTTTTCATATTCTGAAGCTCCGGGCTCGATTCCATCATTTTCTTGATCGGATTCTTAATCCTGGCAATATCTTTATTCACGGAATCCGTCATTTCCTTTGCCTTGGCTTTTGCTTCATCAATGGTCTGCTTATATGGATTCGCATTACCTTCAATGATTACTTTTAATTTTTCTAATACACCATTATCCATTCCGTATCCACCTCCTTCCTTTTTTAATCAAATAACAGCAGGATTACTCCTGCTGCCGTCGTCTGTTGAATTCTGCTGCGTATGCTCTTCTGGCTTCCTTGTATTCTTCTAATTCTTCCCTTTCTTTTTCTTTTTCATAGATCTTTTGGTCTTCTTTGAATAGATCGGGATAATATTCCCACGGATGCGGAGCATCGGCTTTTTCATCCCTCGTCATATATCTCGTGACTACTTCAGCCAGCAGGAATATACTCCGTACCTTTTCTTTAAACAATCTTCGTTCTTTTTTCTGATACCTTCTGATCATCTCTGTGATTTCCGCAGGAGAAGAATTCCAGAATACATCTTCCGGAATCTCACATTCTGCAGCGCATTCATATAATGCATCTATATAGCTTATACAATCTCGTCCATCTCCTGCAGGCTTTCCATCATCGACTCTGCCTGTTTCTCTGTAAAAAAACCGGACACAGCCATGGTCGGCATGATGATTTTTGTGAAGAAGTCCATCTGGTTTCCGCCGTCTTCTGTCCATGCATCATATAATTTCTTGACACCCTGATACGTAACACCGTGATGCCATGTCACCATTGCCTGCTGTGTGATCGTAAGCATTACTGATAACGGCGGTATTCCGTCGTTTCCAACCATGTTTACAAGATTGGTACGGTATTTGTTTTCCAGCCGTTCAATTGCGGCTGTAGTGAGCTTCAGCTTATATGTTGTATCTCTTACTTCCCAGTAATGGAACGGTCTTCTTTTTGGCTTTTTGTCGGCAATATTTGTAATATTATCCTGTTCCATCTCTTCTTTTCCAACTTCTTCGTCAATTCCACCTAATCCCATATTTCAATTCTCCTTTTCTTATGATGGATCTTCGTAATCCAGATCACTCTCTACTGTCATTTCCAGTTCGAATTCAATAACACCATTTATACCGCCGCCTGTTCTTGTCACACCCACGGTTGCATCATATTTTGTCACGCTTCCGTCTTTGAGAGTTTCCTTAAACTGCAGCAATGTATTTGCTGCCGCTGCTTTTCTCATCACTCTATATGGACTATCTGCTTTTGTGTTGTCATATTTGAACTTATATGTCATTTCCGGCAGATCGCCGATTCCGCTTTCGTACTTTTTGTGCGGATCTGTTAAGCATGTGTTATCTGCCTTTTCTTTTTTGATTCCAATACTCGGAATTTCTTTCAGTCCAGGAAGGTCTGTATATTCTGTGGCATCCGATCCTGCACCATCTTTTTTTTCTCTGTAAGCCAGTGTTGCGCCATTTGCTAACATTTTTTCATCACTCCTTTACGTCCAATAAACCATGTCTGAATTCATGTCTATAATGCCTTCATATCTCATCACCTTATGTTCCATACCAGATGGATCCGGTGTATCTGTACATCCTGTTCGAATCAATCCGATCTTTTTACAAATTGTTTCATCTACCTTTAATGCCGCAGGCGACGTAGAACGGTTGTGCCAGACATCAATTTTATACCGGACATACGCCTTTTCTTCTTTGTCCGTTCTTTCATACACTTTGTTCTCTTCTTCCGTAAGCTGGATTACCGGCAACTTCTTCCAGTCGCTCGGATAAGACCTTGTTACATTCTCAAACTTTTCTTCCAGCGCAGAAAAAACCTTGTCTTTGATATTTTTCATAACTGTTTCTTTAACTCCTCACCGATGATCTCTGTAATCCTATCTTCGTTGTTCTTCAGAGCCGGATACAGGAACGGCTGTGCCGGCTGTCCGGTGCACTGATAGAACCTTCCGTCCTTCGTGTCTATATACGGAAAATGGTAGTGCTCCGCAGTAGCTCTGTCGATTTCATCCGCTCCAGGACCTTCGTGTATCCACCACGGGGACTGTGTGTAAGCCGGAGATATGTTCGGAGATATGCCATTATGAGAGGCTTGTCCTTTTGGACCAGTTCCTAATTCCACATACCTGTCATATGCTACATTCGCCCAGCAGGTACCCCTTACTGTGCCATCTCCCAATTCGGACACATCCGTCATGATCTTCTGGCGGAGTTCGCCGTCATGCACCGGTGCAATATGCTTTGCATTCTCTTGCACCAGTGCAATTCCTCTTGCGATTCCATTTTTTAGATTTACCTTCGCCATTTCTTCCAGTTTCTTCTGGAGCTTATCTGCACCTTCGATCATAACTTCTCAATCTCCATTCTCAGGAATCTTAACGGTTTAATTGAAATGATCTTATAGTCTGGTTCATCTTCCGTGAACAGGCATATTCCATCACCTTCTACCACATCCAGCCCCGAGTCGAATACATAGTGTGTGATTCCGTCTTCATCGGTCTGGACATGGTATTTTTCATTCATGCGAAGATTGTAGATGTACGAGAGTCTCTCCCCGTATATCTCCGCCTGGATCTTTCCTCCTGCCGGCCATGCTTCTCCGGAGAACTCAAAAAGCGAGCCATACTCTGTGTACGTCCCGCCTTCACCATCTTTTCTTACCACTTTTTTCTTCAGATGGTACTCTTTTACATTTTTAGTTCTCATTCTCATAGGTTCTGCCTCCCACTCTTACCAGGCGGAATCTATTCAGTACCGCATAGGTATGATCCGGAATGTCATTGAATGTATATGACTCTCCAGCTTCACTCCTTGCGCTTTCTCCTTCGGTTCCATCCCTGTTGAATGCGATGATCGCAATCTCTCTCTGTACCGGTTCCAGTGCGGCCGGCAAGCGTTTTCTGTTCGTATATCCCAAGATCCACGCTTCTGCGTCTTCTAACAGTTCTTTTGCAGAATCTTCATCCAGTCCGGTCTTTTTCATGATTCTTTCAACCGAGTTTGCCATTTACACCATATCCTTTAACACTTCTTTTAACTGATTTTTATTAAGAGACGATACTCCTGACATCCCTTTTTCTTTCGCAAGTGCCTTCAGTTCTTCAAGGCTCATGGATTCCAGATCCGGTTTAGACTCATATTCTACCGGAGTACCTTCTGCCGTTTTATCTTCTTCCGGCGCACTGGGTAATTCTTTAAACCCTTCTTTCTTAAGAAGGGCGATCGTTGCTATCGATTCTGTTTCTCTTTCCACGTTTCCTTTCACTAAGATCATAATTTTGCCTCCTTAATGCTTAAGAATACATGTTTGATCTGATTGTCCAGTGTCCACAGGTCGTGGAACCGTCTGTAGTCCAGTAACCATGCATTTGCCTTCTGGTTCGTGTTTGGATCAAAGATTCTCATGTTGTCCAGCTTTGTTACAGCAATCGGTGCTGTGCTCGGTGACACAAAGAAGTTGATGTCTTTTGCAGATGTGCCTTTTTCAAAACCTCCCTGCTTCTGCCCTTCTGTTTTTCCGTCGTTGATCTTGATTGACGTAACCATTCTATCAGATGATGTTTCAATGATCGGAACCCCATCCACCATCGGTACTTTCGTTACGATTCCGCCTTTTGTGAAATCTACAACTCTGATCCTGTCAGAGAGCTCCATTTCCAGTTCAAGGATGAAATCGCTTGTCGCCTGGCATACCAGCGGGCCTAAGTAGGAGTCTCTTGATGCCTTGATCGCTTCTTTCAGCTTTCTCAACGCAGATGTGCCTGTTGCTCCCGGGGTATAGCCGTATTCGATCATCCCGGCTTTATCTGCCGTAATTACATCCGTAGCAACCTTAGAGATACGGTAAGCGTCAATTTCCGTGATTACGCGGGTTCTCTGGAATTCACCCATAACCCTTGAAGCTTCTGGGACAAAGTTTGATTCATCCACTTCTCTTGGATCTAACTGGAACGATCTTCCTCTGTCCTGAGTCATTTCTCTTGTTTCATATTCGAGTTTTACAGATCCTCTTTCGAATCCGTTGTCCATGTCGTAGTTTCCGAGTCCGTCCAGCTCCATCTTAGGGATCTTGACCTCTTTTCCACCACTGTATTTCACCTGGCCGGCATTCTTGTCCATCCAGCCTGTAGTCAGTTCCTGTACCGCCAGAAGATCCAGCGATTTCTGGAACAGGGCAGCTTTTTCTAATGTGTTAATCGCCATGTTTTATTTCCTCCTTACATTTCTCCACGCATATATTTAAGAATCTTCTCTTCTTCCGACATGTCATTGCCGGCTGCCGGCTTCTTTAATGGTTCTCCACCCTTCAATCGTTCATTTACAGCTGCTTCAACTGCTGCCCCGAACGCTTTCTCTACAGCAGCAATAGACTTATTGCAGCTCTCTGCATCTGCGTAATTTAACACTTCCGCAAGTTCGACCGGGAGCTTCTTCTCTGTCAGTGTATTCTTTGCCTCTGCCATCAGCTCTTTGCGTGTAATCTCTGCTTCTCTGTCATCAAGTTCTTTTTTCCTTTTATCGCTGAGATATTTTTCTTTCTCAGCCGATGTCATTTTTGCCAGCCTTTCAGCTTCGGACAGTTTTTCGTTTGAAATATCTTCCCATTTCTGCCGCTCTGTCTCGAGTGCCGCCTGAATACGTTTGTCAAATTCTTCTTTATTCCCTTTCTCTTTCAGGAAATCATCAAACGATAACGGCTCAGGATCATTCTTTGTTCCTGGCTTTGGGTCCCCTCCTCCAGGTTCTCCTCCCGATCCCGGATCATCACCTCCGGGTTCAGCCGCAAAAAACTGTAGTCTAAGCCGCATCTTCATGTTTCTTTTTTTCATCTTTTTCCTTTCTGCCGGATGATCTTCCGGGCTTAGTTATTTCTGTTCTTTACCGCCTGCAGAAAAAGGCATAAAAATAAGACGCATAACCCTGCGTCTCAAAGGGAGATAATTGGATCACCGCCTTTCTACTGATAGCCGCTTACCATTGAAACATACCGTGTCACCGATTTTTGCAAATTCATGGTTTATTCTCACTCCTTTCAGTTTTGCTGTCCCATCGTCAATTACATAGATAAATTTGATCATGTCATTATCAATCCGGATCGCCAGCCATTTTGGTGCCATTCTGTCCGCATCTGATTTAACTGTGTATTTCCATTTGCGTTTCATATTCTTGATATAAAAATACCACCAGTTATCAAACTGATGGCATTTATTCCTTATGGTTTTTACATCTCATGCATATGTCTTTATAATCCGCTGTATCCAATACCTCTTTCGGTATTGTCCAGTTCGGTGCCAGCCCTTCCACATTCATATGGATGTCATAGCACACAGCATCGTCAATTTCCTTCTTTAACAGCGGACACTTTATTCTTTTTACTCTTTGCTGCATACTTTTCTGCCACCTCCCTTATTTTCAATGTGTTCTCATCGAACTCCTGACTTGTAAATGTTGTCCGGATGTTTTTGTTTTCCACATCAACATACGTAGCACCATCCTTGCTGTAGTAATTCACAAATCTGCCGTTCCATCTGGTAAGCGATATATCGGCTTCTTTTATAAAGCGTTCTGCCTCAGCTCTGCTTACCTGATGTGATCGCTCCGTATTTATATGACTTTCATCGTATGTGTATTCCGATGTATCGATTTTTTCCGGTTTAATCTTTGCAATACCTTTTATTCCAGCTTTGTCTAGTGCTTTCTGTGCTTTGTAGTCTTTCTTTGTGTTTCCTGGATGATCTGTCAGATATTTCTTATAACCTTTCAGATCTTTCCATTCCTCAGGTTTATTATACTTCATTTCCTGGAATGCATCCAGTGTTTTACCAGCATCCTTACCAACTACTTTTCTATATTGCTTATATTGTTTCCTGTCCTCTGCAACATGTTTGATTTTCTTTTGTTCCAGCTCCGCATTCGGTTTTCCTTGTACGTATTCTTTGTACCACTTAGCATAAGTCATAGATGCCGGTAGCTTTATCCTCTTCCCGGTTTCAGGATCTAGTGCGCTGCGCTGCAGTCTCTGGATATCCGCTTCATCTGTCACTGCTGTGACGGTGCATCTGCACCATGGGTGCATCGGTGGACAGTTTTCTGCAATCTTTCTTTCGGATATCAGGAATATCTTACCGTCCAGCGGTACGCAATGCGTTTCACAAGTCCTTAAATCGAGAGTGGCAAGGTATCTATACTTTTTAATCCCGCAAGCCTTATAGCTTTCAAAATTCATTTCCGTAAAAATATAATTACTCTCTGTTCTTACAAGGCGTCTCGCCTTGCTGGAGCCCTGTGCAAATTTGTAGGATATAGCCTCAGCGGTTTCCCTGTCCGGTCGTCCGGTCATCATGCTGACAAGCATTTCCTCTTTCAGAGATTCGGCCAGTTCCTGTGTGTTATTCCATATTCTTTCCGAGTAGTTCTTCCCGGACCACCTGCTGTTTAGCAGCATATTTATCTTTTCTGCAGATACGTGCGCAAACTCAAATGCTGCATCTGCTTTCTGCTGAATATCGAATATGCTTTTATAATATGATTCCTGCGCCAAGTTTGTATAAAATCTTTGGTTTTCTATCAGCTCCTGCTTGTACACATTTGTCATGATCGTATTTATCTGAATCTGCAACTGTCTGAACTTGTCCAGACGTGCCGCATATGCCGGAGCTTCCAGCTTTGCCAGGAGATCTTTCTTAGATTCATCCTTATCGTCTGCTTTCAACTTCTGTAGGAGCTCATCCAAGGATGTCCGGTCCTGCATAAGGTTTAACAGATACATTGCGTCTGTTTCTGTCAATCCATGTTTTTCCTGGTACTTTTCAAACACCTGATCTGCTGCCAGCTGCAGATATCTGGATGCCTTCTGATACGCCTTTGCTATTTCATCCGCCTTTTTTTCTGCATTCTCAAATATTTCATAAGCGCTCTGTACCTGTCGTTTTTCCCAGTAGCCGTTACTCATCCATTAAATCCTCGTCGCTTTTATCCTTGGTCTTATCCTTTTTCTGATCCGGATCTTCTGGTTCATCCGGTGAATCTTCCGGCGGATTGTTCGGATGATTCCCAAACAGTTGCTGTTGCTGCTTGATATTCTCCGCTGTTTCTTTTTCCACGGCTTTAAGTTCTTCGTCTACATCATCGACAAAAGGAATCTGTGCCAATAAGGTTTTTTTGCTGACCTTGCCCCATAAGTTAGCCACATACTGACTGATCTCCAAGAGGTTTTTTGGCATCGATCTGGTAAATACCGGTGTGATGCCTCGCGGATCAATTTGAATTGTGGACCTCGTGAACATATAGCTGGTGAATATCCGCATTCTCTTTCTGAGTCCCTTTTTGTAGTACCTCGTCTTGATCTTGGTAATATTCTCCATTCCCAGGAGCTTGAACTCCATGGCCACACCAGAGACATTCCCGCCGAAGCTTTCATCTGACATGCATGGAATGTGGCTGAATTTATGGATATCCTGTTCAATTGCTTTTTTTAGTATCTCCACACCGTTTTCATCATATGTTCGGACCAGATATTCTGCTTTTGCATCTTTCGGTAATTCTACATACTTATCTTTTGCCAGTCTTTTCATGGCTTTTCTTCCATTATCTTCAGATTCTTCATCCGTATCATCGTCATCATCGTCATCATCTGCCAGCATTGCTCCGTAGATGGCCAGTATCGCATCGATGAACTGTTCTTTATCCGTTACACGGTCACTCATCAGCACATTGTAGGCATCAATCAGCGGTATCTGTAGTTCAAAATCTCCAATGGCGAGCTTATTATTCAGGTATTCAATCACAGGTACCTCGCCTTTATTGTGTGGTTCTGGTGTCTCGTACAAGTTCTGTGGATCGTCATTATTGATGATATTCAGCACGTATTTGTAATTCTGTGTCAATATGGTGGCTATGTATTTCGTTACATCCCGGTCTGTGTCATCTTTCTGCTCGTAATAATATACAGCGAATAATTCGTTTTCCTCAATGGTGTTGTCAATAACCATGAACGTGTTTTCCGGAGGAAGGTTCTTGACAACTAACGACGTTTCATCTTTTTTGGTGTAGATGTATTCGTACGCTCTGCCATAGATCGACAGGTCAAGCCCATTATCTCCATCTACCTCATCCGCCCCTGCATTCTCCAGTTCGTCCGTCAGCTCAGTAATGTCATTATTGCTTTTATAACTGACCGGATTCCCGATAAAGTAAGAAGATGCGGTATCCGAAATATCTTTGGCGTGATTGCATACCAATTTATTCTCTCTGTCCGTTTCTTCGAGAATGTCATGTTTGCCTTCATAATATCTTTTTAACTTATTCAGTCTTTCATATCCTGATCGATGTTTGAGAATCAAATGCCGGATTGCCTGCTTATTCGGATTCATTTCATCCCATTCCTCTGCAGGCATAACAAAATTATACATATCTTTCTCACCTCCTTAGTGGAATCCCATTTTCGCTTTATTCTTAATTCTTGCTCTCTGTGCATTTAAGATGGTGTAGCAGAAATATCTTACTGCATCCATTGCATGGTCAAACTGTTTTACCGGTTTGTCTTCTCCTCTTTCTGCTGCCTTTTCATCCCATACGTAAGTAGCAAACTCTTTTCTTGTATTTACGCATTCGTCGCTGAATTTGATTTTTTCTCTGTTCAGGCATGTGCCTACTACACGGATACCGTCTTCTACGTCATTCTTGGCTTTAATGACGTTGTATCCTCTCTTCTGTAATTCCGTTATGAATGAAGCTGCTGCCGGATCCACGATGATCGCTTTTATCTTCGTTCCTTCCAACCACTTCTTCAGATCTGCAGCATACTCTGAATCTGTTTTCTGCTGTTTCCTTTCTCTTCCGGAGTAATAGTATTCTCTGGTACAGTACCATGTTCCGTCTACGCCCTTGTTCCATAACAGGAAGACCGTAGCGTTCTGTGTACCGTAGTCACAACTTACATATCTATTTCCGTTTATCAGCAGCTGGAAAAACTCTGTTATCTTTTTTACATGCCGTTCTTCATCGAACATGTCATAGATAATACCTTCCGCCATCGCCCACAAGCCTAGAATGTAACGTTTGTAGAATACCCCTCTGTATGTATTCCGGTATCTTTCTTTGATCTCATCGCTGAGGCTCAGGTTATCATCCATAACAAAATGTACGTATAGGATATTCTTGACCGATTCATCTTTCGCCCTTAACTCTGCTGCCCTTTCTTTTCCAATGTATCCAACAGCTCGGTCTATCCAATTGACTTTAAACCAATGGTAAGGTCCGGAAGGGTTGCAGTTAAACCAGAACTTCGATCCATCTACCGAACATCGGCCGGTAGCCTGATTCACGAAACTTTCCGGCATAAGCGCCACTTCATCAAAGAAGACTCCTGCCAGTGTGATTCCCTGTATCAGGTCCTGGGAGCTTTCGTCCCTTCCACCGAATATGTAGAAGTTATTAGTCGTTTTTCCTCTTGTGATCACTATCAAGTTGTCGGCTCTGTGGTCTACCACACCGTAGCCTCTTGCCTTTAGCATGAGTTTTAGCCAAAACAGTACGTTCCTTCGAAATGATCCGATGGTTTTCCCACACATGGCGAAATTCTGTCCATTGAACGTTTCCATCGCCCACATCACGTAGGATAGCGACATGCACACTGTCTTTCCCGATCGGATAGCTCCATCTGCTATAATCCCATCGTAATCTTTTACAGGCGACGTCGCACACCACCATGTCAGTACCTGTTTCTGCTTTTTTGAGAACGGTTTGAACTTGAATATCTGATTATATACTGTCTGTAGACGGCTTTTCTTCATAGCCTGGAGCTTTTTCTTCAGATTTGTGATCTTTTCATACATCCTGATCACCCCAAACTTCTGAAGCTGTAGCGTTCATGGCATCCATGAATCCGTCGTCTGCTGTTTCATGCGATCCTCCATCCTGTTTCATGATCTGGAGTTCTAACTGCATCGTAGCAAGTTCTAACTTTGCATCATCGTAGCCGAACTTATGTATGGCTTCGATTGCCTTCTGTTTCTTGGCCTGCACTCTTGTGAGTGCATCTTCTATCTGCTGGATCTGGCCAAGTATTCCGGCATATTCTTTTAGTTCTGTACAGTCTCCTTTTTCCAGTCCATCGGTGTATTTTACTACCGTCATTCCCGGCGGCGACTTCTCATCCTCGTTTTGCTGTGTTTCAGCATTTTTCAATGCTTCTATTCGGTGCAACATGCGGTATTCACGAACCGTAAGTAGCTGTATTTCCTGTAGGAGCAGCTGCTCTTTGTCGAGTCCAATCGTCTCGGCCAGCTGCAGTTCTTCCGGATTCAGGGTATCAAAAAAGAGAGTTTCGAACTCTCCTGTCTTAACTGCATTCTTGTTTCCCGGCGGCCCTGTCCCGCCATGCCCTTTGGCATTTTTGTTTCCCGGCTGACCGCCTCTTTTTTTCGCAACGTTGCGTTTTTTCTTTTGCAACGTTGCATTATCCCAGCACTGTCTGTTCTTCCAGCTCCGGACTGTCCCAACCGGAACATCCAGTTCCTTAGCAATCTCAATTAATTTCAGCCCTTTGTCATATAATTCTTTCGCTTCAATAGCCCTCTGATCGGGTGCTCTTGCCACGCCTCACCACCCCTCATTCATTTCGTTTTTGATTTTTATCTTTCAACAATCTCGTTTTATCTTTTATTTTCACGTAAAAAGGTGGCAACATCATCTGCTGCCACCTTCAGGGTGAGTATGTCCTTTTCAATTTTCGGACAATATCATAATAACACACTTTTATGTATCCTGAGTCCCCCTCTTTTTAAATTTTGTTGACAGGAGGTAATAGAACTTCCGTCTTCTGTCGTAGTACATTTTCTTTCCGCACGGCATCCCTTTTGCATCCCTCAAGTATCTGTATGTAGCATATTCTGTAGTTACCCCTTCCAGCAACCACTGATAGATCTCCGGATCTGCTTCAATTGCTGTCTGTTCGATTCGCTTGCACTTTTCTTCCAGTTCTACACGCCTGATAGCCAGGCGCTCTGTAGCGGACGCCTGGCTCGGACTGCCTTTTCCTTCCTGGCCATATTGCATGGCTTTTATAGTATTTGTAAGTTCTGCGAGTTCCCTTCTCCATTCTGGATATTGTAAACAGTGATATTTTACTTCAAGAAACTGATATTTGTTAATGCCATATTTATCTTCGTTAATCGGTCTGATCTTCAACTATATATCTCCTTCCTGTTCGTCTGTCGCGAACGATCAGGATTTCGAATCCGAACAGACTGGCTATATCCTGCAGATCTTTTAACGCTCTCCGCATATGATACGGCATCCTGTTATACCTTGCTATTGCCTTTTCTGCTGTTGTGTCCTTATACCCTTCGTGATTCATATTATCTCCTTTACGCCGACGTCCTGATTCTGACGCTTCGTAAGGTTTCTGGTGTGGATTCTGCATAGTATCTTGCTGTTACTTCCGGACTTGCATGTCCCATGATTTCTTGTATAATACCAATATCTGCTCCACGGTTCTTGAGATTCATGCCGAGCGTTTTACGCATCTTGTGCGGATATACCCTGCATGACATACCTTCTCTCTTTCCGATCCGCTTGATAACGTCCCTTAATCCATTGACGGAAAGTCTCGCAAAAGGTTTCCTCTGAGCAACGAACAGTGCCGGATTATCATCTGTACGGGTGTCGAGGTATCTCTTTAGATGGAACCTTGCCACCTCATCCAGATAGATTACTCTATAGCGTTCGCTCTTTTCACTCAGGATCATGATATCTCCTGTACTCCAGTCAATGTCTTCCCGGTTCAGTGGCGCAATCTCTCCGATTCTTGCTCCGGTACTGCGGAACACTTCAATAATGGCACGGTCGCGTTTGGATTCACAGCCTTCCCTTAACTCTTCCATCTCTGCTGGCCGGAAGTAGTCAATCGGCTTTCTCACTTCTTTCAGTGCTTCCGTATTCTCCACTGGGTTGAAAGTTATAAAGTGTTCTTTCCGCATCCATGTGAAGAAGGCAGACAGGTACCGTCTCTCATTATTTACGGTTGCTGCTGTATTCTTATTGCCTTTCTTTCCAGATCGTTCCGAATACCAGTGCAAATAATAATCGATGTCAATCTCATCAATTTTATTCAATGGTTTATTCAGCGCTGTTGCTAATCTCGTAGCAGCATCTCTGTACTGGTTCTTTGTGACCTGCCGGAGATTTTTCTTTTTGATCATCATAAGACCGATGTAGTACCGGTTCTGCTCTTCGTAAGATACTTTTAACTCTGCTGGGAGTGTGGTAATCTCTTCCATGTTTACCGCAACCAGTTGTTCTTCCAGTATCTTCTGCAGGATGTCCAGAGTTGTTCTGTCTACATACTGAGACATCCGGAAAATGACATTATTAATAACTTCCGCTTTAATATTGGTATTATACATAGTAACCCTCCTTGAAACCTAAGAGGCATCTATGTTATAATGTCCTTAGGTATAAGTGATGAGCAGTAGATATGTGTCTGGCAGGACGGATCTACTGCTTGTTTTTATGTTACTTTCACTCACCCTTTTTCTTTATTCGTCTGTGCGATGTCGCACATGTTTATTTCTTCGGTTATTTATTCACCTTTTCTACCATAATGTCTGTTTCCTTTTTCCTCCTTCTTTATGCACGGTGCATTCTGCTGCCGGCTGGAATTCTATATCGTCCGGTTGCGTGTGATACAATACCCGGTTGGTGCTATTCTTTATATTTTTCTTCTATCTTCCGGAGCTGCTCTACGTGCCACAGCACTCTCTTCTTGTCCCACCATTTTTCTATCTCCTTTGCTGTGTGTAAAACACACGGAAAAATCACAGGATGCAGGAATACTGTTGTCCATATCACGATGATCATGTTTCGCGTCATCTGCCTGCTCCTTTCATGAATTGGCTGTACATCTGTTTCTTCCAGCCTGTTTCTGGTGGTTCCGGTCCACGGTTATGTTCGGCCAGGGTTCTTATCAGATCTTCGAATTCTGCTGCCGCCTGTTCCGAAAGCTCTTCCTTCAGGTTGACGTTGCTCATCCAGCTGAATCCGTATTTTTTAAGAATGTCTTTCCTCGTCATTTCCTAACCACTTCCTCCTTCTCCAGTCTTTGTATCTGCGGATTTGATATTCTAACCATGATATTTCCTTAAATGATTCTTCGGATTCTTTAAAATATCTGTTTATTTTCACTTTCTTCCCATCCGGTTTTTCTATGTAAATTATTGCTTTTGTATCATAATCTCCATTTTTAGGATCTGTGAGTAACTCATCACAAACTATTTTGTCCGGTTTATCCGCCGGTGCGTATGGCATCGCGATCGGATACATCGCATCATATATACTTCTGATAAACCCATTGTGGTATCCATAATTAGGATGATTGCGATTAACACAGTAACACCTATTAATGTCTGAATACTTTATTTCTCCATTCGGAGTTACTGTTTTAAACAAGCTACTCATTCTCGAACACTGATATTGTTTTCCTTTCTTATCTGTCCATGGTCTTTTCCACATTTCCTCTGTATCTTCTATCGGAGTCAGTGGCTTTCCATCGATCAGTCTATTCAAAATCTGTTTTGTGAATCCGATACTCATACCACTGTGACCATCTTCGCATAAGCTCTCAAATGCCTTTAATGCACTTTCGTAGCAAGCGCATCCATAATCAAATTCGCCTTCTTTTCTATCCGGATTTTCTCTTTTGCATGCGATTTCAACTTCATTTTTTGCCCATTCTTGTAAACTCATTCTTTATCTCTCCGTTTCTTTTGTAAGTACTTCATGCCAATCTTTTGGGTGTTTCTGTATCATGATTTCTTCCTCCTGTCCTCTGTTTCCCATTTACACATATTCCACCACTCACAGAATAAGCAACATCCCAGGCACCGGTTTGTCAGTACCATTATGATCCAGTGTTTTAATTTTTCTTTTATCTCCATGTTATTCACCTCTTCTTATGCATCTCAGCAGATCTTCTACTCCCTGTGTGTAACCTTCTTTATACTTCTGAGCTTTTTCAAGCTCTCTGCTGCATTTGACGCTCGCTTCATGCTGCAGTCTGTTGGCTGCTTCTTCTATCTGGTCATATTCTTGGCTGTTCAACAATTCCACCTCGCTTTATAGCTTCGATTGCATGATTTATTTCTACATAATCCGAACACGTTCCAAACAGTTCGAATTCAACGGCATGATCTCTCATTTCTTCTGCCACCTTTTCCGGATTGTATGCTGTAGTGTAGCTTTTCAGCATTTTGATTTCTATTCTGCAATCTTCTATGTTTCTCTTAATTCTTCGTACCTTTTCGTCTATGTCATATAGACTGCTGCCAGGCATTCTTCTTGATCTCCATCGGTCAATGGCTTTGTATGATCGTTTTATTTCTTCTTCAATCTTCTTGATTTCTGCATCCGCATCAATCAATCTCATCTAAATATCCTCCTGAATTATCCGTACTTTTCCATCGAATCTTCTTTATGTGGAGTATGTAATAACATTTTCCTTTTTCCGCTCCCCACTCTTCTTTTCCTTCACCCACCGACAATGAGCAGTCAGCTATGAAAGATGGGCAGTCTTTGGAATATCCATTATTAAACTTTACTTCAAATTGTGAACTCTTTTGAAGTGCAAAATCAGTGAGCCAGTTCGGATCCATTCCAAGCACTTTAGAAAATCTGCTTTTGTAATAATCTTTAATATCTCTATATTCTTCTTTCTTTTCTCCAGAAAGAATCATGTTGAACCACTTTCTTTTTATTGTTAGTGTCAGCATCGATTGATTTCCTCGCATTCTTCACAATCATCACAGTCTCCATCGCACATTACGTTGTCGCAATCATCTTTATCCATGTCAGAGCACCACATATTCATTACATTGCACCATTTCATCTCTCAGCACCTCCTACATCATCATTTTTTCCAGATACCATCTTTTTACTTCTTTCTCATGTTCTATCTGGTCTTCAACCAGATTTATTTCTTTCTCTACTGTCTTGAGTGCATTTACAATATATTTTTGTATTTCCCTATCGTCGTGCCAACGTATTTCGAAGCGCTTCAATGTGTTGAATTGTAGATTTATAGTTGTTCTGTATTTTCTTAAGAATTCCGGAAAACTCCTGCAAATAGCTATATACATGTAATCTGCGTTGATTTCTTCTTTTGGTTCTAATACTGCATATCTCGGATCTATTGCCCCAGGTTTCTGCAGTTGCCCGACATAATCATCTACTGCGCTCAGTTTTATGTAGCAGCTCCCTGCCTTATATGTTTTCTCAGTTACTGCCCGTTCTATATTGCATATTTCAGTTATGTGTATCTGTCGGCACTGTAGATTCATGTCTTTCCCCTTTCATTAAGCTCTGATGCTTTTTCACATTCCTTATGTCTTCCGGACTTCCTGTTAAGTTTTCAAGAATATCGTATAACCGGCTTTTGGTCTTTCGTTCTTCTGTCTCTATCTGGCCAAGAGTGTTTAGTATTGCTCCTATGTCTGGAAGTTCTTCTTCCTCAAAGATATCAACATATCTTGGAATGTTTAGGTTGTAGTCATTTTTCTCTATTTCCTCGTATAAGGCTCTATGAGCATATCTCTCTACGTCTGTTCTCTCGCGGAAACAATCAACTATTTTCTTCAGTTGCTGATCCGTCATGTCGTTTTGTGCGGATTGCTTTTGGAATTCTTCACTTGCGTCAATGAAGAATATATCTGGCGAATCCCGCTCCATGATCACGATACATACCGGAATGCTTGTATTCAGGAAAAGTTTGTCCGGAAGTCCTATTACCGCATTAATCAAGTGCTGTTTTATAAGCCACTCCCTTATTTTTCCTTCTCCTGCACCTCTGAACAGTACTCCGTGTGGCAGGATTGCAATCTGTCTTCCGTCTTCTTTCAGGTGCTGTAGCCCTCGGAGTAGGAAGCCGTAATCCGCTTTACTTTTCGGTATCGTAAATCCGACTATCGGATACCACTCTGCATCCGGAAATTTCATGGAATATGGCGGATTCATGATCACATTATTGTATTGACCTACTTCCCTATCTGTCTCTTCTATGATTGGGAGACTAATATCCTGATGTTTCGTCAACCTGTACACCTGATATGTTTCATCTCTCAAGCAGTCGTTCCGACTTATCCAACCAGTCAGCCCGTTCACACATGCGTCCAGAATTGCAAACGGGATTGTTCTTTCACTGTATTCCTGTTCTTCAATCTCGATATTATGTGTTCGTGCTGCCTCTTTACTGAGTGCGCCTGTTCCGGAACACATATCCAGGCAGCTACCTTTCTTCATCAGATCCGCTACCAGTCTGCAGAGGCAGTCTGGTGTAAAATCTTGTTTCAATCTGTTCCGATCGCCCTGTTCTTCCTGGAACGTGTCACGAATATCGATTTTATTATCTTTTACCACCCTTATATATTTTTCTGCTTCTTTAGACATCAGTACTTCCATGATTGCGTCCGGCAATTTATAGCTTTCCTGCACTCGAAATATCTCTTGTAATGTCATCATGCTCATCCTCCAAATAATTCTTTATACCTAATGCTCGGAATTCTTCTCTCGTATGGGTTTCTTCGTACTTTCTCTGAAATATCCGGCATAATAGTTCACGCGTCTCTCTGCAATTATGTGCGGCTCTTGGTCCGTCTTTGTGGTGATCTCTACACAGATAGACTTTAAAGCCGTTCTCCTCACTGACTTTTCTCAGTCCGCCACCATAAAACACATGATGTTCTTCCGTGTACTGCTGCCGGCGGATGCCTTCCAGTCGGCACAGGAAGCATTCACCTTTTACTGTGTCTACGATCGGAGCTGGGTGGTGTTTCCTTTTTTTCTTCCTGGTTGGTTTCGGGAACATTAATTCACACATTCAATCTCAGCTCCATTCCGATCAACCTCGGTTTCGAAGAATTCTTTCCAGAATGATTCCTTCGTCAAGACTCCGAAACTTACTCCCGGCATATTGCGTATAGCCTTTTCCATGGCTTTTCCCATGTATTCTGCTGCCGCATCGGCATCGACAGAGGATATATATAATCTTCTGGTGGCGTATGCCGGCTTGACTTCTGATTGATCCTGTTGTTCCGGAGTATTCATATCCGGCGGACAGTATTCAGGGAAATCTTTGACTAATTCTGTCTGTCCCGGAATCTGAGTTTCATCAGTATCTCCATGGCAAATCTCCGTTTTTACTTCCGCAGTTTCTTCTTCTGCAGATACTGCAGCGGAGTTAGGTGCTTCAGTTGTTTCTTTTGCCTCTTTTTGCGTCTGCGTAGTTCCGTTTCCCGAGCTCTCCTCTGCTGTCGGTTCATTTTCAGTGTGTTCGGCTTCTCTGCTTTTTTCTCCATCACAAACGTCGCTTTCTGTGTCTGATAGTTCTGTTTCTTCTTTTGTTGTCTCAGATGCTCCTTCAACTCTGGTTTCTCCTGGCACCGATCTATCAGTTCCGGCTTCATCTTTCGGAGCACTTTCTCGATTTCCTGTATCGTTTGCATCATTTTTCCCTTCTGGATAATGTTTTTCTTTGTAATACGACTCTCCGTATACATTTTTATACGCTTCATTGATTGGTGTATTTATCCCGGCTGGATAGAACATCGTTTCAAAAGCTCGGCCAAAATCTATATAGGTGTATTCCTGCTGTTCTCCCTGGTTCCGGTATGGCATTACCTTGATTTTGTCTACTGTCAGCATGACGTTGGCGCGCTCCAGCCGGATCATTTTGAACTTTGTCGGGTTGATGATCAGCAGGATGCTGACTGTTATGTCCTTTTCCGGTTCATCTTTTCTGAGCCAATCCGTCATTTTCTGGAATGCTTCTCTGTTTTCTTTGGAAAAATACTGTTTTATCAATTCCGTCAGCCAGTTTGTTTCGGCCGGATCCGGCTGTGCGATGTCGCACAGCTCCATCTGATCCGAATAGTTGTGTTCAGTTTCCCGGATGATTCCTTTTGCATCTCGAATATCTCTGACCGTTGCATCCACCGGGATTGCTTCCTGTACATCTTCCGGAAGTCCCAGCATTTCTGTGAGTTTACTGCTGCCGTATCCAGACCATTTCAGATCGATCTCTGGAGAATACCCATCCTTGCTGTATTTTTGATTGATCTCCATGAATCTACTGGCTGTTGATCTGCCGATTCCGAATGTATCTTTGGCGTATTCGTAGATTGTTTTGTACCCTTTCTGCTTGTAGAGCATGGTCTCATCCGTTTTTCTCAGGTAATAGCCGACGCTTACGAACCCTTCTGCTATATCATTCAGTTGGTTTTTGATGATGTCTGTCATGTCATCAATATTGTCGATCACTGTCTTTACTTCAAAATCCATTTAGCTCGCCTTCCTTTCTGCTTTTCTTATGTTTTTCTTGAATACCTTCATGAATTCTTCTACGTCTTCTGATGGAGCTACGTTATACTTTCCACGGACCTGTATTACTTCATTGTCCCTTACTTCTACGGTGTAGTAGCTTTTGTCTTGTTCTTCTTTTTTTCTGATGAACAGGATACAAGTTTCTCCGGCTACCATCCGATCCATGTAGGTTGCTACACAGTGGTGCTGTGCATTTCCTTCTTCTCTTATTTCGTGCACATACTCAGGAAGCCTGATCAACAGATCTTCTGTCTCCATTTCGTACCGGTTCCAATCATGTTCTTTTATGGTGGTTCTAAGGCTTTCATCTTTTTCATCATCTTTTTGCTTTTCCAGCTGTTCTTCTTTCTCTTTCTGCTCTTTTATCAATTGGTCATGCCGTTCTTTCAGATTTTTCGGATATAATACCCATTCATCTTTCATGTTGTAACCGAGGCCTGCTGCCATCTGCAGATAATCGTGATAGTCATGGCATTGATATTCTTTTAAGATGTCTTCTTTATCTGCCTGTATTGTTCTTATGTATTTGATCATCTTGTATGGAGTCGTATATTTCATGTATGCAACAAAATTTCTTTGAATTCTTGACATTTCCTGTATCTGTTCCCATGTCATTCTTACTCCAGCTTCCTGGCACCAATAGATCGTTCTATATTCATTCCATGATGGATCTTTATCTTTGATCTGGTTATAGTATTCTCCGTTTAATCGGAGCACCTTCTTGACTCTTTTCTCTTTCAAATTGATCGGCGCAAGTTCCCTGTATTCTATGCAGTCTTGTGCTAGTCTTAAGAATCCCACCTTGATTAATTTTTCTAATCCGACAAATCTCCTTGCAATATCGATAAAGTTCTGTTGATAGAACTCTATGCCTGTACAAGCGAATTCTCGCAGGCCTGAATACTCCAACTCGGTTCCTTTTAATATCCTTTTCAGATTTCTCGGATACAATGCTGATCTTTTCTCTTCTTTATATCCGCTCCAATAACTACCCTGATAACTGTTGCACCATCGGATTGTATTTGTCTGTTTATATCGATGGTATGAATAGACTAATTTTTTCTGCCAGTGTTTATCATATGTGATGCGGATCTGTTCCCATATGCTAACGTCCTTTCTCTTGCCTTTTTTTATGTCCTGCCACAGGCAGAAATGACGTAGTACATACCCATCTGGTGTTTTCTGTATAAGTGATGCATATGCGCGTTCCTGGAATCTCGGGCATTTTTTATATGTTTTATATTGCACTTTCCGCTTACATCCCGGACAAATCCCTGTTTCTCCATATTTGGGTGGTTCTTTTAATTCATGGTATTTCCCACAGCTGGTGCATAATCCTATTTTTCTTCCGGATTCGTAATACATATATTGTGGTAGCGCATCTGTCTCTACCCATTTAGCAAAACTTTTCGGGATTTCCGGAACCAGCGACATCGCTGCGTCTATGATTTCTGTTTCTCCTCTATTCTTTTCGTACTGCTGCCACTCCAGTACTGCTGAAGGTATGTCCTGATGTTTGCTTTTCGTGAATTTCACTATCAGTTGCCTGTCCCGTTCTTTATACCAATACGTCCCATGCGCAGCGCGTTCTGCCCTCGTTTGATATTCCGAATCATATAAATGTTCTATTGATGCCGTTCTCCATTTTTGCTTATACGCATCCCATGTATTGTATTTTCCATCATGTAAGAATATCCGGAATATCGGTTCATCGTCACCAGCCTGTATCCTTCCCCACTCAAACACTGCTATTTCCAAGACATTCCCCGTCTTCCTCGCCCGAAAATATTTCTGATACTTTGGTCCTAGGATATCTGGCATTCTCCATCTTTCATATTTTCGGGTTTCTCCTGCTGCCTGGCGCATTTCTTCTGTTACTTTCATAAGTGGAAGCGCCAAAAGTTCTTTCTTTCGCATCTCTTTACGCCTCCTTGAAGTAATCCTTCGCCCAGTTGAATACCACCATGTCTGCTGCATAATGTTTCCCGGTATCTTTCTGGATTTTCTTGCAGTTGTCTTCAATTTTCTTCATGCATTCCTGTACAGATTTTGTGCGATGTCGCACGCGCACCGCAAAATCTTCATTCGCGCATTCCGCTTTCAGGAAGTCAATGATCGGCTCGACTGGGATCTGGTTGTTTTTGTACTCTGCTGCTTCTATATCCAGTTTTCCCATAGCTGCAGTCATTGGATCTGTAAACTCTTCTCCGGTTTCTATGTACATATCAGCAAAAAACTCCGGAATCCCATTTTCCTTTGCTAATAATCTGATACGATCGTTATCGCCTTCTTCTCTCAATCCCTTTGCACACGCATTTAATTCTTCCGTGTCCATCTGTCCAAATACTTTATACATCTATGTTTCCTCCATCATTTTTCTAATTTCATCACTGTATGTGTGCCGCCCTCTCTCTGTTTTGATCAGATGCCCTTGCATCTTTTTCCAGAGTATCTGCCAGCCCTCTGCTACGGGTTTCTCTTTTGCGGTCTTGAATCCATTCCCGGCCCATCCCGGTAAGAAAATATCGATAATGTTCACTACATAGGTATCCTCACAGTGGATATGGACCTCGCAGGACTGGTTCAGGCGGCTCAATGCTTCTGTGATTGCCTTTACTTCTGTTTCGTGTCGTGTGCCTTTTATCTGACCGGTATCTTGGATTTTTCCAATCTCTCCGGACTTCTTTACGCACGTGCATATGAATCCGTATTTTCCCAGTGTTTTACTGTTGGAACTGGATTTTACAGTCGTGTAGATATCTACTCTAAACATGATTTTTCTGTGCCCCTTTGGTGTTCCTGTTTGGTACTATTCTCTGTTTTGAGAATTTCGTCGATCTGTTCCCGTCTCCTGGCCATCACTTCATCGAGCGCATCTTTTAACACATTTGCATTATCCACTGCAAGTTTAGGTGTGTCTATGTGGTGCTCATGCAGTACTTTGTTCAGCTCGACTGATACCGCAACTAATTCTTTTAGTTTCTGCTCGCTTGCTCCGTTTAAAATCAGCATTCTAAATTCTCCTATCCAACTTAATCATGGTGTAATACCGGTATTTGTACCCGGTGAATTTATTTGTTCCTTCGTAGTATGTATCTTTATCTAAGTAGTAGCCTTTCCTGTCCTTGATCTCTCTCCACTGCACAAAGCGTTCTTCTTTCGGCTCCTTTAGAGGCATATTGCGGGACGCATGATAGCTTGTCTCTCTTAAGTGCTCTCCATAGCGTTCGCATGTTTCTGGTGTTTTCGTGATGTATCCGGCCAGATCTCTGAAATCTCCCGCTTCATACAGGTGCTTGAAGGTTACTGCTCCATGCTCCCAGGCATCCTTAATGATGATGTCTGCATCCGGTATCCGATTTATAACTATGTGTACGTGCCAGGCTCCTTTTGTACCTACTTCGATATTTGCCATCCACCTCATTTTCTTCCCGGCTTTTTTATATTTTTCTCTCACCTTCCTCATGGCTTGCGCCAGATGCTTTTTTGCAGTCTCCATATCAGGTGGACGCTTATCCTTTTTGTATGTGAACAATACCAGGTAATCATTCTCATGGAACCACGTCTTCAGCTTATGCCTTGCTTTTCTTTCTCTATTCCACTGATTCCGGAATCGGATCTCTTCCAATGTGGCTTTTCTCTTCTTCCCTCTTTTCGTTCCCGGTGCTCCATACTTCCCATCCAGGTATTCATATATCTCTACCGAATGTTCAAACGTATATATCAGTCTTTTATATCTCTTTTTCATCCACCTGTATGTCCTATCTTTAATATTCTTAACAAGTGATGAAAACGGACGAAAATGCCCGTATTTCTTGACTTTTCCGCCCGCCGATGGTATTATAATTTTGACTTATATTTTCGGTAGGCGAAGAAGTCTTGAGGTACATCATCCGCATAATGATGTGCCTTATTTTTTTATTCACTTGTATCACTATCCCCATCTCCATTCCGGGCATCCACAGGATCTGTAGTCTTCTGATTCCTGGTACTCTTCCATGACCGTTATGGATGGGTCTTTCCCACATATGCACTCTCCGTCACCCAGATCTCTCATGTAGGCGCAGTTCCTGCACTCCTGCTTAGCAGATTGTGTCTGCCACATTCTCTGTCCTATTGGTATCACCTCCTGTATATGCCAAGTCAAAAAGTCTCTTGAGTTGTGCTGGTGTGTATACTGGTTGTCCATCTACACTTACCCAGCCGGACATTACGATCAGTCCTTTTTCGATGTCATTTTTACAGTTGTATTCGTTCAGAGTTTCTTTGGCCAGCTGCAGTCGCTTGGCAAATTCTTCTTCTGTTAAAATCTTTGGAATTTCATGCATCTTCTCCACCTCCCGTTAAGTTATGACGTAAAAATTAATTACACATGCAAGTAACACTGCAATCAGTATTAATTCTCCAATAATCGTCAATCTCCAGATCCACGTCCTTAATTTCTCACATTCGTCTTCCAGACGCTTGATCTCAAGCTTCTTAATCAATGGCGTCTCTGGTTTTAACTGCATGCTTGTCCTCCTATCCTGTAGCTGTATGTTTCTTTGCAATCGGAGCGACCATCAGAGTCACATCCAGCTTTTCTTTTTTGATTGCTTCGTTTAGCTCATCCAAGTTATTGATCCCGATGGAAGCAAGTTCTTCTTCCATCATTTTCTGTTTTTCATTCATAGCCTCACCTCATTATGCTGGTTCTTTTTCCTGTTTGTCCATATCTGCTCTGATCTTCAGAATGTCCATGTTGCTTTTCGCGATCATGAATGCCTGCGGATCATGTGCGGCCAGATGTTTGGCTGTCTCTACCATTTCAGCGATTTCTTTCTTTTCTTTTTCACTCATTGCTGTTCTCACCTCTTTCTGTATTGATTTCTTTTCGGCATTCTTCTATACTTTAGATACCGGCACGGCAATGCCTAGTATTTTATGAAAGGAGATACCCATGAACGTTTATAAAATTTCAGAACTTCTTGAAAGCTTAAAGGCTTCTCAAAAAGATGGATTTGAGTATGTTACACTCTCAATTCTTGATCCCGACGATGATATTGATTGTGAAACTGTATGTTTAAACTATGTTTGTGACGCTTCCAGCACTGAAGAGGACATGATCGATTCTGTTCCGCTTCCTGATGGATATTCTAATTATTAATAGTGAGTTTAATTTCAAATCCGTTTTTAGAAAGGCGTCTCAATTTTCGAGATGTCTTTCTGAGTTCGCGAAGAATCGGCTCTATATTTTTCATATTTTCATTAGATATGATTTTCGTTCTCCCGCCGTCCCCTCTTTTGATTCCAAGTTTTATCATTTTCACTTTCTTCTCACTCCTTCCCGACCTGCCATCATCAGACACCGGGCGGTCATCCCCGGTGTGACGGTCATTGCTGACCGTTTCGGCTATTTGAATGCTATACTCTCCGCTTCTTTTCTCTGTTCCTCTTTCCTGGCTTCAATATACTTTACAGTCAGGTCCTTCAGTTCTTTTTTCTTCTCAAAAAGTCCATCGAAGACTTCACCAAAGCTCTCTTCGTTTTCATCCTCGCTGAAGATGAATGCCATTCTGAGTCTGTGCAAGGCTTTTATATATTTCATATATTCTTCTTTAAAACAGTTTCGACCGAATAGATTGCATGTGTTCTCTATTGTTTCCATGTCTTTAAATACCCTGCTTCTTATTTCGAGATATTGGCCTCTTGATTCTATTAATTTTTCCATTCTTCTTACCTCGTCTCTTTATTGACTTTTTGCATTTACTCTCCTATCCTGTTGATACAGGCTTCTGTTTAAGCCAAGTATTCAAAAAGGAGGAATTTATTTTGACTGATTTAGAAAAACAATTTCTTGACTGCTGTGCTAAATATTATTTAGAACGCTCTGTTATTAGCAGTGACGACCTGCTCAGATATATAGATGTTCCTTTGATTTCTTTGCAACGTTGTGCTGAGCGTTTAGAGCAACATGGTTATATAAAAAATCTCTGCATTCAGTATCGTCGTCATTTTGATTTTCAGCTTACTTATGAGGGAACTGTTCGCCGTGAAATGTGCTTAGAGCATATAAAAGACTTTTTGTTAAAATCTCTCTTTGTCCCCGTAGTTGTATCAGTCATTTCGTCTTTAATTGTTGCATCAGTAGGCTACCTTTGGAGCATGCGTAGTATTAAAGAGAATAGCCAGAGTCCTATTGCCCAACCAGCCAGCGAGCTTATTACTGATACTAATGGACTAAACCACCAGTGATCATCATCCATGTCAAGTACCCAATCCCAGAAGCTCGCTGGGCGGTCGTATTTCCACCAGTTTTGTAATTTTTTCCACATTTCTTCTCACCTCACATTGCATTGATTTGTTGGTATGTCTCAATTATATGTTGGTTAATTCTTTTTGTCAATACTTTTTGTGATTTACCAACATTTTGTATTGAATTATAAATTTTATTGTGCTATGATGAACCCAGAACGAAGGGAGGTGTACCAATGAATGAGCGTATCAAAGCGTTAAGAAAAGAATTAAAACTTACGCAGCAAGAATTTGCCGATAAGTTGAAAATATCACGCGGGAATATTGGTGCCTACGAAGTAGGAAAAAATGCTCCTAGTGATGCAGTAATCTCTCTCATATGTAAAACTTTTCGTGTCAATGAGGACTGGCTCCGAAACGGAGGAGATAGCGATAAGATGTTTATTGAGCTTTCGCCAATGCAAGAAGTCGGTTATTATGTTGAGGATCTGTTGGAATATGATGGAAATGGGAATGCATTCTATGATGCGATCATCGAAATGATGAAGACCTATCATTCTCTTGACGATAAATCTAAGACTGTGATACGTGAGTATTTTAAGAACGTAGCAGATGGTATAAAAAAATAAAGAGGAAAAGGCTTAGAGCCTTCCCCTCTTTTCCAGGTACCTATATAGGATAGCGTAGAGTTGCTGGATTATTTTGTGATCAGAATCATCCAGTTTTGATAATAAGATTTTTAATTCTTCCATATGTAACGCACCTCCGCTCTGTGAACATTTGTTCGAATTGTTCTGAATTAATCATACAACTATTGCATTTCAAAATCAATATTTATTCGAACGTTCGTTCGTGTTTTGAGAATCTTAATTATCCTTTCATATATTAAAACACTTAACTTTGCGTAAACCGGTGCGTTTTTGAAATTTGTCCGAGTTCTCGGACACTTATTTGTACTTTGATTCATACAGGTCGGTAATTCGGACTTTTAGCCCTTTTGCCAGTTGTTCCAAAGTATCTAATCGTGGACTTGCCCTTTCAGACATGATGTCTGCCACGGTCGATCGGGGGACGCTTGTAGGAATAGATACTTGGCGGATTGTTAGATTTTTTTGATTCATGATTTCGCTGAGTAATATTTTCATACTTTGAGTATGCGAATTCTTCATCTTTGTTATACTGGTGATTTTTGGAAACAAAAGAAATTTAGGAGGGACAGAATTATGAATTGTCCAAAATGCGGAAGCGAAAACGTTTTAATACAAAGAGAACAGACAGCATCCATCGGAGCTGGCACAAACAAGGTTGTTATCGAAGCACCAAAGGAAAGTAAGGGTTGCTTTTACTGGGTGCTCATCGGATGGTGGTGGAAGCCAATCTCTTTTATTTGTTTTGGATGGTTAAAGACTCTTTTTGGCGGAAAGAAACGTTCCGGCTTAAATGTTCATGCCAACAAAACACTCAATGCAACTATTGCTGTTTGCCAGGATTGTGGTCATACATGGAAAGTCAAATAATTAAGAGGTATCTATGATATATATTTTTGAAAATGAAGTTGCATTGGAATTATATTATAAGATAGTCCATGAATTAGATGTTAAGATCCGCCCTCAAACCGACGAGCTCTATACCTGTATAACAGAACAATTTATGCAGGAATGTCTGGATGATCTAATGCCTACGCAAACAAGTTAATAATATAAAAAGCCCCGGTGCTACCAACACCGAGACCTTTTGATAAATACTATACAGTGCTGAGCACGTACAATAATTCATCGGCAATGATATTGTACCATAAATTTTCAGCACCGTATAGGTGTATTTTTTATACTCATTTTTACGGAAAGGATGATATTTATGGACGAGAAAATAGTAGCATTGTATGTCCGCGTAAGTACTGGTTATCAGGTCGACAAGGACTCTCTCCCATTTCAAAAGAAAGAGTTGCGAGCCTACTGCGAACACGTGCTGCACATTAATAAAAAGCGAATTGAGGTATTTGAGGATGCAGGCCGGTCCGGTAAGAATACGAAACGTCCTGCATTCGAGCGAATGATGGAGAAAGTAAAATCTGGCCAGGTCTCTCACGTGATCGTATATAAGATAGACCGGATTACAAGAAACCTTGTGGACTTCTCTCTCATGTACGATGATTTCAAATACAACAATGTTACGTTCATATCACTGAATGAACAATTTGACACCTCTAGCGCCATCGGTGAGGCTATCCTTAAGATTATACTAGTGTTCGCCGAATTGGAGCGTAAATTGACGTCTGAGCGTGTTAAAGACGTAATGATCGGACGTGCACAGAACAAACAATGGAATGGTGCAAGAGTTCCTTACGGGTGGGATTGGGATGCCGAGAAGAAGTGTCCTGTCCATTCAAAGAAAGAAGCTCCTTATGCCAAAGCTATGTATCAGATGTATCTGGACGGCGGATCATCCGTTACTATCTGCGATTATAACAATTCTCATAATATTCCTACCAAACGAGGTGGGGAATGGACTTCGAAGACAGTCGCGGACTTTTTACGGAATCCGATCAACAAAGGCGATTACCGGTATAATTACCGCGAGAGCGCCAGAGGAAAGAAGAAATCCGATGATGAGGTCATCTACATCAAAGGTGTCTTCCCGCCGCTCATTGATCCCAATATATGGGACGAAGTTAACCGACGGATGGATGCAAACAGTCAAAACCGAAACACTTCTGTCTTCCATCCAATCCGGAAAAGATGTAATGTGTTTGCCGGGTTAATGATCTGCGGAAAGTGTGGCTCCGGATATCAGGTAAAAGGCAAAGACAGCCGCAAAGGTGATGGCTTCCGGCCGTCCTCTTACGCCTGCACCGGGAAATATCAGAAAAAGAACTGTGATAACCTGAATGTCAGCGACGTCAGGATTGGTCCATTTGTGCTTAATTATATAGCCGCAATGGTCGATGCATCAAAGAGCCGAAGGTTTATCAAAGACTGTGAATCCCTGGAGCGGGTCATTCTCTCCCACGTTTCTTTTTCCGATGTGGTCGGTATCTCTGCTTCCAGTCTTCAGGATACTCTTGATCTACTGTTTGGACGTTCCGGATCAGAGCTGCTGTCCGGTAAGCCTATATCCAGTGGTGCTACTGATGAGAGTAAAACGACGGAATTGAAAGAGAAGCTCCAGCGGACGGATCGTGCTCTGGAGCGGCTAAAGAAAGCATATCTCTTTGACGACGATGGAATGGATGAAAAAGAATTTCTTGAGATGAAGTCAAAGCTGGAGGTTGACCGAATAAAGCTGGAAAATAGCATCAAGGGTTTAGAGTCCTCTTCTATTTCCGAGAATGTTGATCAGGCAGCCTTCCTTAAATCCGCATCTCAATTCCTTATCTCGCACAAGATCAACAGTGGTGACTATATAGACTATTCCAGACTTGCTGCATTGGATGAAGAATCTATGAAAGCATTTGTCAATTCTATCGTTGATCACATCGTTGTTCTGGATAAGCGTATTGCAGAGATCGTTTTTAAAAACGGATTAACGCACACATTATTGTACAGATAGAAAAAGCCCCGGAAATCCAATGTTTCCAGGGCTTTTGTATGTTTCATATTGAATGCTTAATAATTCACGGATACCGG
>ULYA01025259.1_pt1 | contig 40951 bp, 40 predicted proteins | sample 1961821 | NCBI WGS metagenome assembly ULYA01 (sample SAMEA4835853, study PRJEB28245) | human gut metagenome | biome: gut microbiome; material: fecal sample | place: Denmark | collected 2008 | reverse complement strand
ATTTCAGTAATGGAGAGGGTGTCGACTTTGTCGACACCCTAAGTTAGTTTCGTTAGCGCGCGTTATACAAACGCCGTATAAGGTTCCATGTCGCAGGGCCGACATTCCCCGTCGGCGGCAAATCGTTCTGCGCCTGCAATGCCGCCACAGCGTCTCTTGTCGCCTCGTCAAACACCCCCGTCACCGCAATCGGCGGAATCACGCCGCTGTAGTCCGCAATCCCTTTGAGATAGGTCTGTAAATTCCGCACATCCTCATTTTCCATACCCAAGGAAAGGAAATATCCCGGATAAATCCCTGCGTTGTTTTCCTTCATCCCCGGCGGCAGCATTGCCAGAATATCGTCATACGCCTGCCGCAGCCGCAGCCACGTCTGCAAGCCCACAATCCCGTCCGCAGGCAGTCCGGCAAGCGTTTGAAAGGCACGCACGGCGGCAGTGGTCGCAGGGCCAAAGTATCCGTCCTGATCGATATCGGGAACGGCATCATTAAAATATGAAATCACATCCAGATAATACTGCAAAGACCGCACATCCACACCGTTGCTCCCCTCGCGCAGCACTGCAGGGAAGGGGCGTGTCACCTCATCCAATGTCAGCCCTTCGCTCGTCAGCTCATTCAGCCGTTTCACCCCGTTGTAAATATATTTCAGCTGATACCACGTTGGCTTCCCGACAATTCCGTCCGGTGTCAGGTTGAAAATCCGCTGAAATTCCCGTACCGCGTTTTCTGTTGCTATGTCGAATACCCCGTCTGCCGGCTCAATTTTCGGAATTGCAGGGTAGTTATCCGCAATGCGGTTCAGCTCTAATTGTATCGTTTTTACGGTATTGCCGGCATCCCCCAGCCGTAACGCGGCACCCGGATAGGATGGCACATTTGCGGAAATCGGTACATTTTCCAGAATCCCGATGTCCTGCCCGTAAAATTTCTGCAAAATCTGATAGGGTGTCAGCCCTTGCTCCGCCAATGCAACCGTCTCCCATTGGGAAAGTCCGTCGCAGACGGTGGTTGTGCCATTGCAGTAGGCGGTGAAAAACGGGTCAACACGCCCCTGCCGCACCACATAGTTGTTGAAAATTTCATCCACAATGCGGCTGATGTTTTCATAAATATCCCGTCCCTTGATGTAGGTCTGGTCATACTGCGTGGTTGAGGTAATATCAAAATCATACCCCTGACTGCGGTAAAATTCGTTAAATATGCGGTTCAGCGCATAGGTAATCTGTGCGTAGATATTCGCGCGAATTGCGGCTTCGGGCCATGTGGGGTAAATCTCGCTGGAGGCCACATTTTTGATATAATCGGGAAACGGCACGGTTACGTTTTCCGCAGGCTGATTCGGCAGCCCCAGATGTACCGTAATTGTTTCGGGAATGGTTGGAACCTGCTGTAAAGCCATGGTGTGCTTCCTCCTTTTTTATAAATTCGGTTCGGTATCGGTGATGCTTTCTGCCTCGTCCCTGCGCGCTCCGCTGACATCAAAGGAAAGTGCGACAGGCTGAATTGTGGTAATCCCGTCAAAAATGGGGATATCATGCACCACAACAGGAACCGTTCCGGGGGCGGAAATCAGTGCATCGTATGTCGCAAAAACATCTGTGCCGCCCGGTGTCTGCGATTTATCGCGGCGCGGCGCAGGCAGTGAAATTTCTGCCGTTTTGCCGCTTTCATTCGTCATTGTGGTAACGGAAAGCGTATGCCCGTTGGGTAATGCCTTGCTGATGACAACCGTTGCCCTCTCGATGGGAACGGCCCCCTGTCCGCCCGTCACCTGAAACAGCAGTGTGCCGAAGGCAGGGTTTTCCGCCAGAAATTGCCGCAGAGGATCGGCAGGGCTTGCTTCTCTGACAGAAAGCTTGGAAGAATTGGAAGGATTGGGTTTCTGGTTTTTCTGAAAATAAGGATACATAGAAAAAACTCCTTTCTCTGTTTTTTATGGACTCCTTCCATACTATGCAAAAGGCAAATCCCCTTTTTCTTTTTTTTCGGGTATGCTATGATAAAGGCAAAAAGAAGGCAGATAGGAGGTCTGTGGAATGAAAGTAGCTTTATTGCAGTTAAAAACCCTGCCGACACCTGAGGAAAATCTTGAAAAAATAAAACAGATGCTTGTGCAGGCAAAGCAGGAGGGCGCGGATCTGGCAGTTTTGCCCGAAATGTGCTGCTGCCCCTATGAAAACAGTGCCTTTGTGCGCTATGCCATGCCCGAAAACGCCCCGTTTTTGCAGGGCATCGCCGAAATGGCAGGGGCTCTCGGCTTGTATGTGGTTGCAGGCTCTGTTCCGCTTGCGGCGGATGGCAGAATCTATAACGCCGCCTTCGTCTATGATAATAAGGGAAGCTGCATCGCAAGACACCGCAAAACCCATCTGTTTGATATCAATGTCCCCGGCGGACAGTATTTCATGGAATCCGATACCTTTACCGCCGGCAGGGATGTCACCACCTTCGACACCCCGTGGGGCAGGATGGGGTTGATGATTTGCTATGATATCCGTTTTCCGGAGCTGTCCCGTCTGCTTGCGCTCGAAGGCGCAAGGGCAATCCTTGTCCCTGCCGCCTTCAATATGACAACAGGCCCTGCCCATTGGGAAATGTCCTTCCGTATGCGTGCCTTGGATAATCAGGTTTTTCTGGCAGGCTGTGCCCCTGCGCGTGATTTGCAGTCCTCCTATACCGCATGGGGTCATTCTATTGTTACCGACCCTTGGGGCAGTGTGGTAGCGGAGCTGGACGAAAACGAGGGCATCCTCACAGCGGAGCTGGATTTTGCAAGGCTGGAGCAGGTGCGGGCGGAGCTGCCGCTGTTAAAGCACCGCAGAACGGATTGTTACGATATCATCAGAAAATAAGGAGAGATGGCACTTAGGAAAGGAGAGAGGACTCTTATGAAAAAAGAAACGATTTATCTGGCAGGCGGCTGCTTCTGGGGCACGGAAAAATATATGCAAGGTGTTGATGGTGTTCTGGAAACAAGGGTCGGCTATGCTCTGGGCGAAAAGCCCCTCTGGAATCCGCCCCTCAAGGAAAGCGTCACCTATGAGGAGGTCTGCAATCACAGCGGACACGCCGAAGCGGTCGAGGTTGTCTTTGATGCGGAAAAAATCTCTCTGACAGAAATTCTCAGGGAATATTGCTATACCATCGACCCGACCTCTCTGGGCAGGCAGGGCATGGATATCGGGATTCAGTACCGCACGGGCATCTATTCCCTCACTGAGAAGCAGCGGCAGACGGCACAGGCATTTCTGGATACCCTGCAAAAGGACTACAAACAGCCGATTATGATTGAAAATCTCCCCCTGCGCCAGTTTATTCAAGCGGAGACGTATCACCAGAAATATCTTGAAAAAAATCCCAATGGCTATTGCCATATCAATTTTGAGAAAATTGCGGCGCAGAAGGCGGCGAAAGCGGAAAAGCAGGATTGATTTTTCCGATAAATCCGATAAAAAGGTTGTCTTTTTCCCTTGAAACGGCTACAATAGAAGTATTATGGACAGAAAACTCAGGAAAGGATGTAACATCATGGATTTGACAACAGTAAAATCTATCTACCGCAACACTGCGGCGTATGCAAATAAAGAGGTCACACTGGGCGGCTGGATTCGCACCATGCGTGTCTCCAAGAATTTCGGCTTTATCGAGCTGAATGACGGCTCCTTCTTCAAAAATATTCAGATTGTTTTTGAAGCGGAAAGACTGAAGAATTATGAAGAAATCTCCAAGCAGAATGTCGGCGCGGCGCTGATTATAAAAGGTCTTCTGGTGGAAACCCCCGAAGCAAAGCAGCCCTTCGAGGTAAAGGCAACACAGATTGATGTGGAAGGCACCTCCACCCCCGATTATCCCCTGCAGAAAAAACGCCACTCCGTAGAATTTCTGCGTGAAATCGCATATCTGCGCCCAAGAACAAACCTGTTCTCCGCAACCTTCCGCGTGCGCAGCCTGATTGCAATGGCAATTCATGAATTTTTCCAGGGCAAGGGCTTTGTATATGCCCATACACCCATCATCACAGGCTCCGACTGTGAGGGTGCGGGCGAAATGTTCCGTGTAACCACACTGGATTTGGATAACCTGCCTCGCACAGCCGATGGCAAGGTAGATTATTCCAAAGACTTCTTCGGCAAGGAAACCAACCTTACCGTATCCGGTCAGCTTTCCGCGGAAACCTTTGCAATGGCGTTCCGCAATGTTTATACCTTCGGGCCTACCTTCCGTGCGGAAAATTCCAACACAACCAGACATGCGGCGGAATTCTGGATGATTGAACCCGAAATGGCATTTGCCGATTTGAACGATAACATGGAAATCGCAGAGGAAATGCTGAAATATATCATTCAGTATGTTCTGGACAACGCCCCCGAAGAAATGGAATTCTTCAACAGCTTCGTGGACAAGGGTCTGCTGGACAGACTGCATAACATCCTCGATAACGAATTTGGCAGAGTGACCTACACAGAAGCGGTTGAGCTTTTGAAAAAATCCGGTCATACCTTTGAATATCCCGTAGAATGGGGCATTGATTTGCAGACAGAGCATGAACGCTATCTGACAGAGCAGATTTACAAAAAGCCTGTATTCGTAACCGATTACCCCGTAGAAATCAAGGCGTTCTATATGCGTCTGAATGATGATAAAAAGACCGTTGCGGCAATGGATTTGCTTGTGCCCGGCGTTGGCGAAATCATCGGCGGCAGCCAGAGAGAGGAAAGACTGGAGGTTCTGGAAAACCGCATGAACGAGCTGGGTCTGAAAAAAGAGGACTACTGGTGGTATCTGGATCTGCGTAAATACGGCGGCACAAGACACGCAGGCTTCGGTCTGGGCTTTGAACGTGCGGTAATGTATCTGACAGGTGTCGGCAATATCCGCGATGTCCTGCCTTACCCTCGTACCGTAAATAACGCAGAATTCTAATCCGATTTTGCAGAAAATAAAAGAGTCTGTATGGGAATTTTCCCACGCAGGCTCTTTTTTGTATACAGAAAAACGCCTTGTGTTACAAGCAGCTTACAAATTTCTTACGAATTTCTTAAATTTCCTTCCCCTCTCTTGAGGGAAGCGTTTTCTTCTGCTAGAGTGAAAGCAGAAGCAAAAGCACAGTTGTATTTTCGGGGAGGGACAAAAGTATGAAAAAACTCGTTTGTATGGCACTCAGCGCAGCACTTCTGGCAGGGAGCGTGCCTGCCTACGCGGCAGATTATATCACAAAGGTGCCGCATACCTTTACGGCAAAGGTCGGCACAACGGAATTTACCAAGGATGGCGCAGCACAGCCCTTGGATGTAGCGATTTATACCAAAAACGGCTATACCATGCTGCCCCTGCGCACCTTTATGAACGCAGTCCTGCAAATCCATCCCAAAAACATGATCTGGGATGGGAAGAAGCAGACCGCAACCGTTCTTTATGGCGCTTATATTCTCATTTTTGATTTAAAAAATAATACGATTCTGAAAAACGGAGAAGCTCTGCCCGTCTGGGGCAAAATGGAAGTGAAGGATGGGCGCGTTTTCGTTCCCCTGCGGAACTGGTCGGGTATTTTGCAGTCCATCGGCTATCTCATGGAGGAGGGCGATATTACATGGGACAGCACCACAAAGCTGGCAACCATCCGCGCGGTGGAACAGAAGCTTGATACCTCCAATAATCTGGAAAAACCCACACTGAGCGGCAAGGGCGCGCAGGCATCCTATACCATGGCACTCACCACGCAGTATGATGAAATCGAGCCCCTTGGGGACGGCTATTTCCTTGCACAGAAATATACGGGAGAAACGAATGTCGGCTTGGGTGTCAGCATGGGCAGACGCGAAAATGTACGGTATCTTCTGGATAGTAAGGGAAAGGTGTTGCAGACCTATGACACCGGAACGGATAACTATATGGAGGACGGCGGTGAGCGAACCTTCTTAGTTGGCAGAAATACGGAAAACGGCTTTGGCAATGGTGCCATTGACTGGGAAGGCAATACCGTCATTCCCTTTGTTTATCTTTATGTAGATTTCTTTTCCGAAGGCCTGGCGGCAGTTTCGGATAAAAACGGCACAGGCTTTGTGAATCGAAACGGCGAGGTTGTGATTCCTTTGCAGTTTGAGGAGGCAGAACCCTTCTCCGATGGTTTGGCAGTTGTAAAGAAAAAAGACGGCACCTATGCTTATATTGATAAAACAGGCAAGGTTGCCATTGATGCGTCGAAATACAGTTCGGCTTTTCCCTTCTATGAAGGCTTGGCAATGGTGCGCAGCCGCGATACGCATAAGGCAGGCTTTATTGATAAAACGGGTAAAGAGGTTATTCCCTGTCAGTATCGTTGGGCAGGCTATTTCCGAAACGGTGCAACCTATGCGTCAGATGCGGAAGGAAAAAACTGGCTGATTGATCAAACAGGCAAAAGGCTGAAAAGGATTGCGGATGCAGAATATCTGGTATATGCAGATGATAGAATGACAAAACCAAATCAGCAGAAGAACGGCATGGCAATGACGGAGGAGATTGTGAATCTGCCCGATGGCGACCATGAGCATGTAAGACGCTATTTTGATGAAACAGACGAAATTTCCTATGAAACCTATCTTCTGAAAAAGGGACTTTCCGAGGGACTTGCACCGTATTGGGATGCGACGGCAAAGAAATACGGCTATGTAAACGAAAGCGGCACTTGGGTGATTGCGCCTGCATTTGATGCGGCGGAGAGATTCCAAGACGGCTATGCGGTGGTTGCCAATGAAATCACACTGGCAGACGGCACAAGGGATGTCGAATGGGGCATTATCCAAAATCCGAACAGATAAAAAGGGGGAAAAGGCGTATGAAAAAAATATTCTGTATGGCACTCAGCGCGGCACTTCTGGCAGGGAGCATGCCTGCCTATGCGGCGGAGGAATCACTGTTCACGAAAACACCGCATACCTTTACGGCAAGGGTCGGCACAACGGAATTTACCAAGGACGGCAAAGCACAGCCCTTGGATGTAGCGATTTATACCAAAAACGGCTATACCATGCTCCCCCTGCGTACCTTTATGCAGGCGTTGGATGCGGATGCAGAGCTTGTCTGGGAGGATGGGATTCAGCTTGCCAAGGTCACCATGCAAGATTACACGCTGAGCTTTGATATCACCGGCAACCGCATCTGGAGAAACAGCAGCCTGTTGCCTTCGTTTGGGCAGATGGAGGTCAAGGACGGCAGAGTTTTTGTCCCCCTGCGCGATTGGGAGGGCGTGCTGAAATGCTTTAACCGCTATATCGTCGATGCGGATGCTCTCAGCTGGGATGCAGAAACAAAAACCGCAGCCGTACAGCTGACAGAGCTGACAGCGGCAACGGCAAACGATACCTCCTCCGTCAAGGGAACGGGCGAAGCGGCAGTGTTCGGCATTCCCCTGACAGAACGCTATGATGATATCAAATCCATCGGCGGCGATTATTTCATCGCGGAAAAATACGTCAATACCGCGGGGGATATTCTGGGTGCGCCGCAGGAATATGAAAATCAGCAGGCAGATTGGTTCCTTCTGAATCAGCAGGGTAAGGTACTGCTCCAATATAGCAATAAGGATGTTCTCAGACTGCGCGGCTATGGGGATGGTTTCCTGCGTTTGAATAAACGGGACGGAACAAGCCAGATTCTTGATATGGAAGGCAATACGCAGTTTGCGGACGATTACCATGTGATAGACAGCTTTTCCGAAGGTCTGGCAATGGTGATGGACTATAAGGAAAGAAAAAGCGGTTATATCAACGCAAAGGGCGAAGAAGTCATTTCCCTATCCTCTTACAGTGCCGATGCCTTTTCCGAGGGCTTGGCGGCAGTAGGCGTAGATCTTCCGAAGGAAGAAGGAAGGCAGAGCGCAGAAACCCGTTATGGCTATATTGATAAAAAAGGAGGCTGGGTCATCGAGCCGAAATACAGAGATGCATTTGCTTTCCGGGATGGTCTCGCAAAGGTAGAGGATACGGACAGAAATATCGGCTATATCGATAAAACCGGCAAAGAGGTTATCCCCCTGCGCTATAACAAAATAACAGATTTTTGGAACGGCAAAGCCTTTGCACAGGAAAAAAGCGGCGAGGTTTTCCTGATTGACAGGACAGGCAAAAAGCTGAAATCCATCATAACCGGGGAATATATGAGTGGACACGGCAATGGCATTATTTCCATAGAAGCCGAGGAGCAGGTTGCACCCGGCAGGGTGGAATATGTGAAGCTGTACTTCGATGAAAATGGGCGTGTTTCCGAGAAGGATGCAGAATGGAGAATGCGGCTGTCCGAAGGGCTTGCCCCCTATCAGGATGAAAAAACAGGCAAATATGGCTATGTCGGTGAGGACGGCACTTGGGTCATTGCCCCCACCTTCGATTTTGCAAGAGATTTCGAGGACGGCTATGCCGTTGTTTCCAAAAAAGTAACGCTTGCAAATGGCAAAGAGGATGTCCAATGGGGCACTGTCTGCCACCCCATTTAAAAACGGCATAAGAAAACCCCTTCGTACCTTTGGTACGAAGGGGCAATTTTATTTGTCCAAAAATACAGATTGCAACAGCCGCCTGCCGCAGTCCGTTTTCGCCACGTTTTCCAGAAAATGCGCAACGGCTTCTTTTCCCAAGCCCTTTTCCGCCGCATTCACCAGAAAATCCGCCTCAATCAGAATCTGATAATCCATTCCGTCAATCCCTGTCACCGTATGGTGGTGTGCAATCAGATAGGAAATGCGGTCAATCAGTTCTGCGTCGAATCCGCTGTCCGCCAAAAAGTCACGCACCAGCCGAGGGCTTTCCGCCTCCTGATGCTTGCCGTCCGTATTGCCGTATTTTTCCCGACAGAGCGGACAGGAAATATCGTGGATGATTGCTGTTGCCTCCAACAGAAACAGCGTCTTTTCGTCCAGACCCTCTGCCTCGCCAATCGTTTTTGCATACGCCCAGACGCAGAGAAAATGGTGGATATCCGCCGTATTCCCTGCGGAAAAGGCGATCATTTTTTCCGTTAATTGCGGTATCGTAAGCATCCTTGTTCCTTCCTTCTCTTTTGTAAAAATTGTTGAAAGCTGCTTATTTGCTGAACATGGAGAGATACCCCATCACGAATACAAACAGAATAATCAGCGGCAGAATATATTTCACATACAGCCGAATCCCGTTCGGGAATTTCAGCCCTTCGCCGGCGTTTGCCTCGTCCATGAAGCTCTCCCAGCCCCAGCCGTTTTTGCATGCACAGAACAGCACATAAACGATACTGCCCAGCGGCAGAATATTATTGGAAACCAGGAAATCCTCCAGATCCAGAATCGCAGTGCCCTCGCCCAAGGGCTGTAAGCCGCTCAGCACGTTGTAGCCCAGCGCGCAGGGCAGGCAAAGCACAATCAGTGCCACAATATGATACGCAACAATTTTCTTGCGCGGCGCATCCGTCATATCCGTCCAGAAGGTAATCAGGTTCTGGAATACACCGATGACCGTAGAGAATGCCGCAAAGCACATGAACAGGAAGAACAGCGTCCCCCAGAGCCGACCGCCCGGCATTGCATTGAATACGTTGGGGAGTGTCACGAAAATCAGTCCGGGGCCCTGACCGGGGTCAACCCCATAAGCAAAGCACGCAGGGAAGATAATCAGACCTGCCATCAGCGCAACCGCCGTATCCAGAATCGTAATGCAGATTGCCTCGCCCATCAGGGAGCGGCTGCGGTCGATAAAGCTGCCGAAAATCGCAATCGCGCCCATGCCGATGCTCAGCGTGAAGAAAGCCTGACTCATCGCGGCAAAAAGCACCTCTGTAATGCCATATTCCATCAGCTTGGAAAAATCGGGATAGAGATAGAACCGCAGTCCTTCCTCGCCCCCTGCCAGAAAGAAGGAGCGCACCGCAAGCACAATCATCAGCACCAGCAACGCAATCATCATCACCTTCGTGATTTTTTCCACGCCGTTTTGCAGCCCCTTGCCCACAATCAGCATACAGCTGATGACAACGGCAATCATAAACGCAACATTCAGCGTCGGGTTGGCAAGGGTGCTGTTGAAGGTTGCGCCGATTTCATCCGCGTTCATCCCTACAAAGCCGCCTGCCGCCATCTTGAAGAAATAATAAACCATCCAACCGGCAACCGTGGTGTAAAACATCATCAGGATGTAGTTACCTGCCATTGCAGGAAATTTGAACCAATGCCACTTCGTTCCCTTCGGCTCCAGCACATCCATGGAAAGGGCAACACTGCGCTGACTGGCGCGCCCAACGGCAAGCTCCAGTGTCAGAATGGGAATGCCCAGAATGAGCAGAAATACGAAATAAATCAGCACAAAGGCAGCGCCGCCGTATTTCCCTGTGATGTAAGGGAATTTCCACACATTCCCCAGACCGATGGCACAGCCTGCGGAAATGAGCAGGAAGCCCAGACGGGAGCTGAATTTCTCTCTGTTTTCCATAAAAACCTCCTATAAATCCTCTGTTTTTTTGCATGCTGTTCGCGCTGTGCGAAAGAGCATGTATTTTTTCTCATACGTTGTCAGAGAAGCTGATTTTATTATAGAAAAATTTCCATGAAAACACAACAGAAAATCGAAAAATTCGATGGAATGTATCGGAAGAATTGTTTTCTCGATAGTAAGAGCATTTCAGGTAGCTTTTTTTCATTGGAACAGGTATACTGAAAGAAGAAATTGTAGGACAAATGAGAGGGAGAGGGTATAAAAATGAAATTCGATTTTACCGGTCTGTTAAAAAATGAAATGAAGCCTGCCTTAGGCGTAACAGAGGTCGGCGCGATTGCCCTTGCGGCGGCGAGAGCCTATGCGGCTGTGGGCGGTAAGCTGCAGGAGATTCGCATGGTGATGAATGGCGGCATGTATAAAAACGCCTTTTCCTGCGCCATTCCCGGCACGCAGGAGCTTGGCTGCAATATGGCGGCGGCATTGGGTGCCTTGGGCGGCGATTGGACGCTTGGTCTGGAGGTGCTGAAAAATATTACAGCCGCACATGTTGCCGAGGCAAAGACATTGCAGATTCCCATGGATATCAAAGCCGATGAAACAAAGGAGGGCATTTATATCCTTGCGGAAATCCGGACAAGCGAAGGGGTCGGCGTTTGCCGCATTGAGGATTTCCACGCGAATATCGTTTTTGTTGCAAAAAATGATACCGTTCTCTTTCAGGCAGAGCAGACAAAGGCGGCGGAACAGCAGCATGCCTTCGATTTTGAAGCAGTTACCGTTGCGGATATGGTGGATTATGCAAAAACCGTTCCCATCGCAGAATTGTCCTGTGTGAAAGAAATGATTGCCATGAACTGTGCGCTTTCCGCCGAGGGCGAGAAGGGCGTAGGTCTGCAAATCTGGAAAACTCTGGCAGCCTTCCGTAATAGAGGTGCTGTCGGTGACGATATGATTTACGCCGCACAGAGGCTGACCTGCTCCGCCATGGATGCGCGTCTGGCAGGTCTGCCCTTTCCTGCCATGAGCATTGTCGGCAGTGGCTCCCATGGAATTCTCTGCTCCATGCCCGTTGTTTCCTATGGCAGATTTGCAGGAAAAACAGAGGAAGAAATCATCCGCGGCGTGGCACTCAGCTGCTTAATCACCATTTTCAGCAAACATTATACCGGCAGACTTTCTGCCCTCTGCGGCTGTGTTCTGGGCGGTGGCAGCGGTGCGGCGGCAGGTATTGTGCTGCTCATGGGCGGCAGCGCGAAGGAGGCCTCTGCGGCAATGGATCACATGGCGGCAAATCTTACCGGCATGATCTGCGATGGCGGCAGTATCGGCTGTGCGCTCAAGGCATCCGCAGGGGTCTATGCGGCATATCTTTCCGCAATGCTCGCCATGGAAGGCATTGCCATTCCGCATAATTTCGGCGTAATCGGTTCCTCCGCAGAGCAGACGGAAAAGAATCTGGGACGTATCTCCGATGAGGGGATGGCTCCCATGGACAGTACGATTATTGATGTTATGCAGAAGGGCAAATAAAAAAAACAACCCCCATCGGTTCACCGATGGGGGTATTTTCTGTCCCAAATATAGCGGAAGGGTTCGGGAAACGAAGCGTTTTCCCGACTGGAATCCGCAGGCGGAATTTATTTCCGCCGAGGAAAACTGGGCGTTTCAAGGTTTACCGCCGGAACGCATCAGTTTATTCTTCTGTTTTATCAAGTTGAAATTCTGATTTCAACTTACAGTAATGTTTTTCTCTGTTCTTCCGCAGACAGGGGAGAAAGATAGGTGGGTGCAACATCAAATACAGTCTTTGCCCCTGTGATGCCCTCCTGTGCCATCTTGTAAGCCGCTCTTGCATAAGCAACAATTACGCTGGAAGTAAATTCGGGGTTGGAGCCCAGCTTCAGAGAATATTCAATCATCTGCTTGGTATCTGCGCCGGTTGTGCCTGTGCGGATAACAAAGCCGCCGTGAGGGATACCGCTGTGGTCGCGATCCAGCTCCTCCTGAGAAATGAAGTGAACCGTTGTGTCATAATCAGCGAAGTAGTTGGGCATGGTCTTGATTTCGTTTTCAATGCGTGCCAGATCTGCGCCTTCCTCAGCCACAACATAGCATTCTCTTGTGTGTTTTTCTCTTGTGGTCAGCTCGGGGTTTTCGCCTGCTCTTACCTTTTCCAGTGCCGCAGGAACGGGAACGGTATACTGCTTGCCATCCTTTACGCCCTTAATGCGTCTGATGGCATCGGAATGTCCCTGACTTACGCCTCTGCCCCAGAAGGTGTAATCCTTGCCGTTGGGCAGAATGCAGTTGCCAATCAGTCTCTGCAGGCTGAACATACCGGGATCCCAGCCAACGGAAATGAAAGCAACATGACCGCCTTCCTTTGCGGAAGCGTCTACATTTGCGAAATGCTCAGGAATTTTTGCGTGGGTATCAAAGCTGTCCACGATGTTGAAATATTTTGCATATTCAGGGCTCTGTACAGGCAGATCTGTCGCACTGCCGCCACAGAGAATCATAACATCAATGTCGTCTTTTTTGCTGATTGCGTCCTTTACGTTATATACAGGTACATCGGGGCTCTGTGTTTTCAGTGCTTCGGGGGCTCTTCTGGTGAAGAAAGCCGCAAGCTCCATGTCGGGGTTCTGTCTGATTGCCAGCTCCACGCCCTTCCCTAAGTTGCCATAGCCCAAAATACCAATTCTGATTTTTTCTGCCATTTTCATCATCCCTTTTCTTTAGAATAAAAATTTTAAAAACGAAAAAACTTTTTTAAATATTTTTTTTGAGTATAGCACAAGAATCCGCAGAAGAAAATATTTTCCCAGTAAAAAAATAGAAAATCCATTTTTTCTTGATGGAAGGGGTATCACAAAAACTTATTGCTTACTGCTTTGTGATAGCATATTTTCAATAAAACGATGCTTATTTCCCTCTCACCACGCGGAACAGCTGAATCAGCAGGGTCGGCAGGAAGGCAAACCCGGCGATTTTCAGGATATCATTCCCGGTCAGTGCATTGCTGATGTCAAATAACCCATGCAGGGCAGGGATACAAAGCACTGCAAACAGCAGCAATGCGCCGATTGCAAATGCTCCGAAGCAGAAGGGGTTCATCGGCAGGCGGAAAACGGAGCGTGTGCCGCGGCAGTTAAAGCCGTGGAACAGTCGTGCAAGGCAAAGCGTTGCAAACGCCATCGTACAAGCCATTGCGCCGCTGACTGCCAGACCGTTGTAAAACGCAAGCATGGTTACAATCGCAATCAGAACGCCCTGTAAGGAAAGCCGCTTCAGAAAAGCGCCTGTCAAAATCCCTTCGTTTGCTTTTCTGGGTGCCTGATTGAGCAGGTCGCCCGTCGGCTGCTCCATGTTGACCGCAAGTGCAGGCAGGCTGTCCGTCAGCAGGTTGATGAATAAAAGCTGTACTGCCGTGAAGGGCAGTGGCAGCCCCATCAAAGAGGTAAACATGACAACCAGAATCCCTGCCAGATTGCCGCTCAACAAAAAGCCGATGGAATTTTTGATATTTGTATATACATTTCTGCCGTTGGCAACGGCTTTGACAATGGTCGCAAAATTATCATCCGTCAGAATCATTGCCGCAGCATCCTTGGAAACCTCCGTCCCCGTAATGCCCATTGCAATGCCGATGTCTGCCTGCTTGAGGGCAGGGGCATCGTTCACGCCATCCCCTGTCATCGCAGTGATGCAGCCGTTTTCCTGCCATGCGCGCACAATGCGAATTTTATGCTCAGGAGAAACGCGCGCGTAAACCGAAATCTGCCGTACCTTTTCCTTCAGCTCCTCGTCCGTCATGCGCTCCAGCTCTGCCCCTTCAACGGCAAGGTCGCCCTCCTGCAAAATCCCGATTTTTTTCGCAATCGCAGAAGCCGTTACCTTATGGTCACCCGTAATCATCACAGGGCGGATACCTGCGCGGCGGCAGTCGGCAACCGCTGCGGCGGATTCCTCACGAGGAGGGTCCATCATGGCAATCAGACCCACAAAGGTAAGGTCATTTTCATCCTCTAATGTCAACGGACGGTTTTCGGGCAGTGTCTTTTCCGCAAAGGCAAGCACACGAAGCCCCTCCGCAGAAAAAGCCGCAATCTGTGCATGGATTTCTTTGGCAATCGCATCCTCCATGGGAACAACGCCCGTTTCTGCCTTCGCAGAGGAACACCGTCCCAGAAGCACATCCGGCGCACCCTTGGTCAGAAGCGTGGTTTTTCCGGCAATTTCGTGCAGGGTGGACATCAGCTTTCTGTCAGAATCAAAGGGCAGCTCCTGCAAACGGGGGAAACCCTGCCGAATTTCGTTTTCATCTCCGCCTGCCTTGCGGCAAAATGCCAGAAGGGCGGTTTCGGTCGGGTCACCGATTTGTGCATCCTCGTGGATGGCCCCGTCATTGCAAAGCACGCTTTCCCCGATGAGCTCCTTTAAAGGGGATTGCGGCTGTTCTTCCGCATCCCAAACCCTGCCGAGTGTAAATGCCTTCTGTACGGTCATTTTATTCTGTGTCAGTGTCCCTGTCTTATCGGAACAGATAACGGAAACAGAGCCAAGTGCCTCCACCGCACGCAGCTTTTTGATGATGGCATTCTGTTTTGCCATCTTCTGTGTCCCGATTGCAAGTCCGATTGTCACGATAGAGCTTAATGCTTCGGGAATCGCCGCAACTGCCAGTGCAACTGCGAACATCAATGCCTGCCCAAGTCCCATCTGCCGCCATACGCCAAGCGCAAACACAATCGCACAGATAATCAGAATCAGAATCGAAAGCTTTTTGGAAAAATCGTCCAGACTTTTCTGCAAAGGCGTTTCCTTCTCCTGCGCGGATGCCATCAGATGCGCGATTTTCCCCATTTCCGTATCCATGCCTGTTGCCGTTACAAGCACCACCGCACGCCCGTAGGCAACAGGCGAACCACTGTAGACCATATTCAGGCGGTCGCCCAGGGGCAGTTCTTCTGCATCAAGCGGTCGGTCGGTTTTGTTGATGTTTTCCGATTCACCCGTCAAAGCGGATTCGTTTACCTGCAAAGAATAATTCTCCAAAATGCGACCATCGGCGGCGGCAATATCCCCTGCCTCCAGCAGCAGGATATCCCCCGGCACGAGGGAAAGCGCGGAAATTTCAAGCTTTTCTCCGTCACGCAGCACGCGCGCATGGGGTGCGGACATCGCTTTCAGGCTTTCCAGAGATTTCTGTGCCTTAAAATGCTGCACCGTTCCAAGAATCGCATTCAGAATCAGCACCGCAATAATAACAATCGTGCCTTCCCAGCCGCCCGTCAGCGCGGAAATGATTGCCGCAATCAGCAGAATTACCACCAGTAAATCCGCAAACTGCTCCGCAAATACGCGCAGTACGCTTTTCTGCTTGCCCTCAATCAGTTTGTTCTCGCCGTACTGCGCAAGTCGCTTCTGCGCCTCTCCGCCGCTCAAGCCGTGCGCATCTGTCTGATACGTGGTAAATAGAGCTTCCTTTGTTTCTGTCCAAGGCTGTTTCATATCCATTCTCCTTTCTGTTTTCCGGTGCAGGCGGCTTTTTTCAGGAAAATAAAAAAGACCCCTATTGCACCACTCAAAAAAAGTGCAATAAAAGTCTTGCTTCTCAGATGACAAAATCACTCTGTCGGACGACACCCGGGATTTCATTTTTGAAATGACCGTGATGACGAGTGTCGGCAACGGTTTCCCGTAAGCTACTCCCCTTTATTTGAAAAGATTCTAGCATATCCGTTCCGGAAAAGCAAGTAAAGATTTCTTTATACCGCATATTTTTTTTATTCGGGCGCACCTTTATTTTCTCCGCTTTTTCTGGTATGATAAAGCTGACTTTGGAATTTCATTTCCGAAAAGGAGGAAAAAATATGCGGCACGATAAATATAGATATAATAATACGGAAGAGGTTGTGTATTATTTAAAGAAATACCAGCGTGTGAAGGAGGAGTGGCAGGCAGATTTCTATGATGCCTACGGCAGACACATGCTGACCTTTGAAAGCAGTGATGAGGAAACCATGGATGCCCTGAATGATGAGGATAAATTATATTCCCTCGTTGCGGAATGGTTGGATTTCGCCCTCATGATTAGCCCTGAAGACTAAAAGCGCTTCGCTTAAGTCGAAATCAGGAGCATATAAAAAAGCCCTATGCGAAAGCATAGGGCTTTTTGTAATTTCGACTTAACGCTCTGCGTTATATAAAGGCTGAATCTCATTACGGTATACCTTCCGCCAGAACAGAAGGGTAACACAGAGGGAAACACATTCTGCCAGAGGGAAGGCAATCCACACAGCACCCAAGCCCCAGATTTTAGAAAAGAGGAAGGCGGCAGGCAGCAGCACCACAAGCTGACGCATCATGGAGATAATCAAGCTGATCACGCCATGCCCCAAGGCCTGCATAACAGAGATAATGATAATATCAAAGCCTGCCAGAAGGAAGGAAAGGCTGATGATACGCAGGGCGGGAATGCCGATGGCAAGCATCTGCTCGGATGCGTTGAAGATGCCCAGAAGCTGCTTTGTGAAGGCCCAGAAAAGAATCATGCCGATAATCATAATGGAAACGGCATAGGTCACCGCAAGGCGCATGGTTTTCATCAGGCGATCGGGCTTTCTTGCGCCGTAGTTGAAGCCGATGATCGGCACCATGCCGTTATTCAGACCGAATACAGGCATGAAGATGAAGCTTTGCAGTTTGAAGTATACGCCGAATACGGCTGCTGCGGTTGAGGTAAAGCCAATCAAAATTTTATTCATGCCGAAGGTCATAATAGAGCCGATGGATGCCATGCAGATGGAAGGAATCCCGATGGCATAAATGCTCTTGACTGCGTGTGCCTGCAAATGATATTTCTTTGGATTGATGACAATATCATCGTTTTTCTTTTTATTGAAGAAGCAGGCCAGACTTGCCGCACAAATCTGCCCGAACACAGTTGCGATAGCCGCACCACGCACCCCAAGCTTTGGTGCGCCGAACAGGCCGAAAATCAAAATGGGGTCCATAATGATATTCACAATGGCACCCAAGCCCTGTGTCAGCATGGTATAGAAGGTTCTGCCGGTTGCCTGCAGGATACGCTCAAAGCCAAACTGCAAAAAGATTGCTGTGGAAAGCAGACAGCAGATACGCAAATATTCCGTACCCAGACGCACAATTTCGGGATCATCTGTTTGCGCACGGAAGAAAAGATTGCTGCCCAGCAGACCGAAAATCGCAAAGAGAATCCCGCTGATGACATATAACGCCAAGCCGTTGTTGGCAATCAAATTGGCACGCTCCTGGTTTCTTTCCCCTAAGGAGCGGGAAACCAGTGCATTGATACCGACACCGGTGCCTGTGCCAATGGCAATCATCAGGTTTTGCGCAGGAAATGCAAGAGAAACCGCTGTTAAGGCATTTTCGCTGATTTGTGCAACAAACATACTGTCAACGATGTTATATAACGCCTGCACCAGCATAGAAATCATCATGGGCAATGCCATGGAAATCAATAGCTTATTGACGGGCATAACGCCCATTTTGTTTTCTTCCATTTTCCGAATTCCTCCTTTGTTTCGCTTTCAAACTGCTTTTTCATCAAAAAAAGAGTTTGCTGAATAAAAATTTATTCGCAAACTAACTATTTCTATTGTATGAAAAAGTGCAGGCACTGTCAAGCCAATTCGCCAAACTTTCGCAAGATATAGCAAAATAGAAAAAATAAGCCCCGAATTCGTCTGAATTCGGGGCAATATATGCAATGCTTCTGCCTGTTTTCTTATTTAATCTGTGCGCTGTCCTTCAGAAGAACGTCATGCGCGCCGCCTTCCACCAGAGAGGTTGTGGAAATAACGGTAATTTTCGCTTTTTCCTGCAATTCGGGAATGGAAAGCACACCACAGTTGCACATCGTGGATTTTACCTTTTTCAGGGAAAGCCCTACGTTGTCATGCAGGCTGCCGGCATAGGGAACATAGGAGTCAACGCCTTCCTCAAAGGAAAGCTTTGCATCGCCGCCCATGTCGTATCTCTGCCAGTTTCTCGCTCTTGCAGAGCCTTCGCCCCAGTATTCCTTCATGTAGGAGCCGTTGATGTTCACCTTGTTTGTAGGGGATTCATCGAAGCGTGCGAAGTATCTGCCCAGCATGATGAAGTCTGCGCCCATTGCCAGTGCCAGTGTCATGTGGTAATCGTAAACGATACCGCCGTCGGAACAGATGGGGATATAAATACCGGTTTCCTTGTAGTAATCATCTCTTGCCTTTGCAACCTCGATGACAGCAGAGGCCTGTCCACGGCCGATACCCTTCTGCTCACGGGTAATGCAGATGGAGCCGCCGCCGATACCGATTTTTACAAAGTCTGCGCCGCAGTCTGCCAGGAAACGGAAGCCCTCTGCATCCACTACGTTGCCTGCGCCGACCTTTACGGTGTCGCCGTAGGTTTCACGAATCCATTCCAGTGTATCCTTCTGCCATTCGCTGTAGCCCTCGGAGGAGTCGATGCACAGGATGTCTACGCCTGCCTCTACCAGAGCGGGTACTCTTTCCTTAAAGTCTCTTGTGTTGATGCCTGCGCCGACAACATAACGCTTGCTGGAATCCAGAAGCTCGTCCTTGTTTACCTTGTGGCTGTCATAGTCCTTACGGAATACCATGTATTCCAGTCTGCCTTCCGCATCTACGATGGGCAGCTGGTTGATTTTGTTGTCCCAGATGATGTTGTTTGCTTCCTTCAGTGTTGTGCCGGAGGGTGCCCAGATGAGCTGATCCATGGGTGTCATGAAATCCTTTACTTGTTCTGTGCCTTCCATGCGGCTCACGCGGTAGTCTCTGCTGGTTACCAGACCAACCAGCTTGCCCTGTGCTGTGCCGTCTGTGGTAACTGCAACAGTGGAGTGACCGGTTCTTGCCTTCAGCGCAAGAATATCGTTCAGCGTGCTTTCGGGGCTGATGTTGGAATCACTGATTACAAAGCCTGCTTTATAGGATTTTGCTCTTGCCACCATAGCCGCCTGACTTGCGATGGGCTGAGAGCCGAAGATGAAGGAAATGCCGCCTTCTTTCGCCAGAGCCACTGCCATCTTGTCATCGGATACTGCCTGCATCACTGCGGATACCAGAGGGATGTTCATTGTGAGCGCAGGTTCTTCCCCTTTTTTGAATTTAACAACGGGTGTTTTCAGGCTTACGTTATCCACCATGCACTGCTTGGAAGAATAGCCGGGTACCAGCAGAAATTCGCTGAAGGTTCTGGATGGTTCTGTGAAATAAATTGCCATTTTTCTTTCTCCTCCTATGATTCTTTTCCGATTTTGATATAGAATACGCCATTCTGATTGTATTTAATATGTTGAAAATGATTTTAACACTAAAAAGCCACTCATTCAAGGGGACTTTCGGGATTTTTGACTTTTTGTGGATTTCGTCGGTTTTTTCGGACAATTTCCGGCATTTTCGCACGTTTGTATACAGAGTACCCGAACGCCTTCTTTCGGGATATTCTGTTGACAAACTGCTTTCCTTGGAATAGTCTAATGAATGGACACAAAAACAAAAGAAAAAAGAGAAAGAGGGGGAAAGTTTTATGGAGAATACAAAGGGAAGCCGCCTTTTTGTGCGGATTCCGGCTTATGTCATCGGGCTTTTGATTATGACGCTTGGTGTGGCGATTTCGGTTAAGTCAAATCTGGGAGTTTCGCCCGTCAGCTCTATCCCCTATACCATCACCTGCGTGGTGGGCTTGGAAATGGGGAAAGCCACAATTCTGTTTCATGCTGTTCTGGTTCTGCTCCAGATTCTGCTACTGCGCAGAGCCTTTCAGGCAAAAAATTTATTGCAGATTTTTGCAGGGATTCTGTTCGGATATTTCACGACCTTCTGCAATTCGCTGATGGTGTTTTTCCCCGACCCGACAAATCTCATCGTGCGCCTTGCCATGATGCTGTTCAGTACGGGGTTGATTGCCTTCGGGCTGTTCTGGTATGTCCCTGCGGATATCATTCCGCTGGCAGGGGAGGGAGCAATGCTTGCCATCTCCAAGACCATTAAGAAGCCCTTCCCGACGGTTAAGATTGCCTTTGATGTGACCATGGTAGTCATTTCTCTTGTGACCTGTCTTATCTGCTTACATTCTCTCGGCAGTGTCGGCATCGGTACGATTGCCGCCGCCATTCTGGTCGGCATGGAGCTGCGCTGGATTACAAAAAAATGCGGTGCACAAAGAGACGCGATTCTCGGTGTTACGAAAAAAGAAACAGCGCAGTCGCCGTTGCTTGCCATCATGAAGCAGGAGGTTTATACCGTTTCCGAAGAAACCTCTATCCGCGATGCTCTGCACCTCATCACAGAAAAGAAAATCAGCGGCGTGCCTGTTACGGATGGAGATAAAAATTTAATCGGCTTCCTTTCCGATGGGGATATCCTGCGCTTTCTTGCGGATGTGGAGCCGCTGTTTATCAATGCCTCCGCCTTGCAGGAGCTGCCGAATTTCGAGGAACGCACAAAGGAGCTCATGGCAATGCAGGTAAGGGATATCGCGAAAAAACAGGTCATTTCCGTCGGCGCGGAAATGGAATTGGGCGAGGTCTGCCAGATTCTCACCGAAAACCATATCAAGAAAGCCCCCGTTCTGGAAAATGGCAAAATGATTGGCATTATTAATATGAGCAACATCACAAAATATGTCCTTCGGAAAATGATGTAAACAAAAAACGGGTGCTTCTTTTGAAGCATCCGTTTTTATTTGAAAGGGTTCGGGAAATGTCCCGTCTGTTTATTCCTCTGTCTAACCAAGTCAAAAACGCGGTTTCTGACTTAAATGCTTTAACGCCGTCTGTGCCACAATCCCGATCAGCACCCCTGTCACCACGCCAGAAACGAGCAGGAAGGGCAGATAATATGCCATCCGCACATTCTGCACCACAAGCGACGCAACCACAATCTGACCGATATTATGAAAAATACCGCCTGCAACAGAAACGCCGATCATGCTGAATTTCCCCGTTTTCTGCAAAAGCACCATCACTGCAAAGCTGCATAATGCCCCGGCCATGCTGTAGAGCATGCCGGCAAAGCCTGCAAACAGCAGTCCCGAAAGCAGCACACGAATCAGCGAAACAAAAAACGCGCTTTTCGCATCCATAAAATAAAGCATGATAATCACAATCACGTTTGCCAGCCCCAGCTTCACTCCGGGAATCGGCACAGGCACGGGAATCATGAACTCTACATAGCCCATCAGTATCGCCAGTGCGGCAAACAGCCCGTAATAAGGAATTTTTCTGTAGTTCATGTTTTTACATCACCACCGCATCAAAATCACCGGGTTTGTCCCCCGTAACGGTTACAACAAGCTTATGAGGCAGGCAGACGATGGTTTCGCCTGTTTTCCTGATTTTTTTATGCTCCACGCAAATCTGGTCGCGGCAGTCCGCCTCGCTTACGGTCACTTCCCCATCCTTCACGGTAATCACGTTGTAGCCGCCATCCGTATCAATGCGAATGCTGTCATCTTCGCCCAGAGGGAGAAATGCCTTGCTTTCTCCATCCACGGTAATTTCCACGCCCTTGCCTTTTTCCGCCCCTGCGGAATAGAAAAACCAGATGCCGCCGGCGATGATAAGTGCCCCTGCAACCAGAAGAAGGTCTGTTTTTTTCATTTTCCTGCCGCCTTTCTGCGTCGGTCTCAAAAAAATATCGAAAAGCTCCTGAAAAACTCTGCATATAAGAAAAAGGAAGCGAATTGCTTCCTTTTTCGAGTAGTAGGATTTTCATGAATATTGCAAAAATGCCCAGAACCGGAATCGAACCAGTGACACGTGGATTTTCAGTCCACTGCTCTACCAACTGAGCTATCTGGGCATAAAAGTGCATCTGTCTGACGCGAGATTTATCATATCATACAAAGCAGGGCTTGTCAACCACTTTTTTTACGGCTTTTCCTGCTTTTCTGCTAAAAAAAGGGCGAAGCCTGCGCTTCGCCCGAAACAGTATCGAATTAGTCCTGTGTATAGGGCATCAGGGATACGTGTCTTGCTCTCTTGATTGCTGTTGTCAGCGCTCTCTGGTGCTTTGCACAGTTGCCTGTGATTCTTCTGGGAAGAATTTTGCCTCTTTCGGAAACATATCTTCTCAGCTTGCTGATATCCTTGTAATCAACTGTTGTTACTTTATCTGCACAGCACTGGCAAACGCGTTTTTTTCTGCGACCACGTTTTCTAATCATGATTCTAAGTCCTCCTTTTTCAAATTTTTAGAAGGGGAGATCATCATCTTCGATGCTTTCATCAATGGGATAGAAGCCATCGGAAGGGGCAGTCTGCTTGGGCGCGGGTGCGGTTGCAGCCGGTGCTGCATCTTTGTGGCTTTCAAAGGAAGCCTTGCTTTCCGCAAAGTACTGTTCCTCAACCACAACATCCGTACTCCAGCGTTTTTTGCCCTCGTTATCATCCCAGCTGCGTACCTGCAGCCGACCGATAATGCTGACCATCTGACCTTTTTTGAAGTATTTTTCCGCAAACTCACCGGCTTTGCCGAATGCAACGCATCCGATGAAGTCGGCATCCTGCTCGCCTTGACGTTTGAAACGGCGGTTGACCGCCAAAGTGTATCTGGCAACGGCTAAGGGCTCGGCTCCTTGGGAATATCTCACCTCAGGATCTCTTACCAGTCGTCCCATCAAAATCACTTTGTTCATAATCTTACCTCCTTCAATCCGCTTGATTAAGCGTCCTTACGGATGATCAGGTAACGCAGAACGTTTTCCATAATACGCATACGAGCTTCGATTTCTGCGGGTGCAGCAGCGGGTGCTTCGAATGTTGTGAAGCTGTAGAAGCCTTCGTTTACCTTTGCGATTTCGTAAGCGAGCTTTCTTTTGCCCCAGTCATCAACCTTTTCGATTTTTGCACCGAATCTTTCCAGTGTAGCCTGTACCTTTGCTACCTCTGCTGCTCTGCCTTCTTCGTCCAGTGCGGGACTTAAAACCAGCGCCAATTCGTATTTGTTCATGTGGGTTACACCTCCTTTTGGACTAATGGCCCTTCTTCCTTGAGAAGAGCAAGGATTATTCATATCTGTCGGCAAACTGACCGACACTAAAACAGATTACCATAGAGAGCGGGAAAACGCAAGGATTTTTTTCGTTTTTTCCCGATTTTATTTGGTTTCGTCCTCCGCATCATAGCGTTTTTCCAGTCTTTCTGCCCGTTTTTCCTCCGCATGGGAAAAAAGATACCACACAGCAAGGAACAGAACAATAAAGACCACAGGGGGCAGCAGGGAAGAAAAATTCCCGTTTGCAATTTCGCTTCTGCGCAGGAAAAAAGGAATTAGAAGGAGCAGCAGCAGGGGAGTGGCGCGCTTGCGGCTGTCCTGCCCTGTCCCCAGAACCACCTCCGTCTGGCGGATGCGCACCGCCTGATACACAGGCGCAAGAATCATAAGGATATATTCTGTCATGCACTGCGTAAGTCCCATGTGGAAATACAATGTCTTTATGCAGAAGGAGAGAACGACCACACACAGCATAATCCGCATCAGTTCGGCATAAATGCGGTTTCTGACCTGCAAGGTTCTCTCGTCTTGGTATTGTTTCATAATAAAAGCCTCCGTTTCGTTTTTATTCCTCCCAGAATAACTCATCCAGCGTTCTGTCAAGTGCTTTGCAGATGGCAATGCAGAGGTTGAGCGTCGGGTTGTAGTTCCCTGCTTCAATCATGCCGATGGTCTGGCGCGTTACGCCGACCAACTGAGCAAGCTGTTCCTGAGAGAGGTCCTTCGCGGCTCTTGCCGCCTTTAATTTCAGATTTTTCAAAGCATCACTCCTAAATGGTGTTTTTCGGATATCCTTGGAAGTGCTTTCCGGAGAGCACTCCTTATGCTTCAGTTATACAGCATATCCTTCTTAATGTCAACTATATATTGCATTTAATATAAAATAATTTGCAGAAAAAACGAAACAGAGGTGTTTTTTATACAGAAAAACGGCTTATTTTTTTCGCTCCATGGCATAATTGTTCCAATGGGAATCTGCTTCCTCGAAATATTCTGTTACCAGAAAGCCGAGCCGCTCATAGCAGCGGATGGCAGGCAGATTGAAGCAGTATACACGCAGGGAAAGTCGCTCCAGCTCCGTTTCGGCAAAGACCTTTTCGCAAAGGGCGGAAAGCGCTCTGTGTGCAAGTCCTTTTCCTCTCGCCTCCTCTGCGAACAGTACGCGGCAGATGCGCCCCGTTTTTTGGACAGGGTCGATATCGCAAAGCTCCATCGTGCCGATAGGAACTTCGTTTTCGTATGCCATGAAAACCGTAACGCCGTCCTTGGCAGACTGACGCATGAGCTGCTCCTTCGTCAAGGGATAGCGGTAGGCAGCTGTGCCTGCCCATTGGAACAGAAAAGCCTCGTCCCTGCCTGCGTTCCAGCGCAGAATGGCATCATAATCGGGGGTGGGTTTTATAGTCAGCATGGAAATCCTCCTTTGGGTTGATTTGCGTTGGGTTGGTTCGTGCTGCGGTGCGCCTTCTGTTGTGGCGTGGTGCGCCTTTTTATGTTACAATCAGTATATCACGAAAGAAAAAAGGAGAAAACAAAATGCTGACAAAAGTTTATAACGAACCCCGTATTTTTCAGATAGATGTCCCCCTGCCCGATAACCCTCTGCGGAATCTCAACTGCTATGTGGTGCAGGATGGCGGCGAAACCCTTATTATTGATACAGGCTTTAACCGCCCCGAATGTCGGGAAGCGCTTCTGGAAGGGCTTGCAGAGCTGGATGCGAATTGGGAGAAAACGAACCTTTTCCTTACCCATCTGCACTCTGACCATACAGGTCTGGCCCCTACCCTGATGGAGGATAAGCCGGGCAAAATCTATATCAGTGCAACCGATCATCGGATTCTGTGGGAGCACATGAAGGGCGCACGTTGGCAGGAAACGGATGAACTTTTTCATCGGGAGGGCTTCACGAGAGAGCAGCTTGCAGAGCTGCGGCTTTCAAACCCTGCGCGTGGTCTGGAGCCAACCCGTTATTTTGAAGCGGAGCATGTTGCGGATGGGGATGAAATCACTGTCGGCAGATGGAAATTCACCTGTGTGTCTGTTCCTGGGCACACACCGGGACAGATGTGTCTGTACTGCGCGGAGAAAAAGCTGATGTTCACCGCAGATCATATTTTGTTTGATATTACGCCGAATATTACCCAGTGGAAGGACATGCGCGATGCACTGGGGAATTATCTGGACAGCCTTGTCAAAATCCGCGGCTATGCAATGGAAACGGCATTGCCTGCCCATCGGAAAAACGAAATGGATGTATACGTCCGCATTAACCAGATTGTGGAGCATCATCTGACGCGGCTTTGCGAAACGGTCAACGCACTGGAGGCACAGCCGAACAGCCATGCAACAGCGATTGCGGCGCACTTGAAATGGTCGATGCGCGGCAAAACATGGGAGGAGTTCCCCTTGTCGCAGCGGTGGTTCGCCGTGGGGGAAACCATTGCGCATCTGGAATATCTGATGGAGCGCGGTCTGGCAAAGCGAGAGGAGGGCGGCGCGCAAAGAGCCTATCGGCTGACAGTCTCCGCGGCGGAATGTAAGGAAGAATTGAACAAAATCTGGGAGAATTACCGTTAAACCCTTGCAGGGCTTTGCCCCTGCACCCTACAAGCCTTTGAAAAGGCTTGACCGAAACTTTTTATTTGCCTGCGGCGCAGTTGCAGAAGCGTATGCTTCTGCGAATGGGGGTACAGGGGAATCATTCCCCTGTCAGGGTGTGGGACAGAGTCCCACAGAGAAGGAGAAATCGTATGGATATTATAAGGAAATTACGGGAAGAATTTGGAATAACGCAGAGTCAGGCGGAAAATACCGTAAGGCTGCTGGATGAGGGCAACACCGTCCCCTTTATCGCCCGCTACCGCAAGGAAATGACAGGCTCTCTGGATGACCAGATTATTCGGCAGCTTTCCGAGCGGCTGACAGCTCTCCGCAATCTGGAGGACAGGCGGACACAGGTGCGGACAGCTATTGCCGAGCAGGGCAGGCTGACAGATGCACTTGCGGCAAAGCTGGATGCCGCCCAAACACAGACGGAAATCGAGGATATCTACCGCCCGTTTCGCCCGAAACGCCGCACCAGAGCGTCGATTGCGAAGGAGAAGGGCTTACAGCCTTTGGCGGATATTATCTGGGGGCAGAAGCTCATCGGTACGCCGGAGGAAGCGGCAAAAGCCTTTGTGGACAGTGGACAGGGAGTGGACACCGTTTTGGACGCAATAAATGGCGCAATGGACATCCTTGCGGAGCAGTTTTCGGATGATGCCGATTTACGAAAATTGCTGCGCGAGGAAACGATAAAATGCGGCGCGATTGTTTCCAAAAAAACGAAGGACGAACCCTCCGTCTACGAAATGTATTATGACTATCGGGAGCCGCTCAAAAAAGCGGCGGGGCATCGCGTTCTGGCAATGAACCGTGGCGAGAAGGAGGGCTTCCTTTCTGTGAAAATCGAAGGGGAGGAGGAAAAGCTGCTGCAAAGGATGGAGAGAAGGCTCATTCGCAGAAGCAGTGATACCGCCGATATTCTGCGCGGGGTTATCGCGGATAGCTACAAACGGCTGATTGCGCCCTCGCTGGAGCGCGAAATTCGCAATGACCTGACGGAAAAAGCGGAGGAAGCCGCCATTGGCGTGTTTCGGGAAAACCTCAGACAGCTTTTATTGCAGCCGCCTATCAGCGGAAAGGTTGTGCTTGCGCTTGACCCTGCATACCGCACAGGCTGTAAGATTGCGGTGATTGATACAACGGGCAAGCCCTTGGAAACCACTGTGGTTTATCCCACGCCGCCGCAGAACAAAACTGCCGAGGCGGAGAAAAAGCTGCTCGCGCTGATTGAGAAATACGGCGTGGATTTAATTTCCATCGGCAACGGCACAGCCTCCAGGGAATCGGAGCTTTTTGTGGCGGAAATGCTGAAAAAGACAAGCCGCAGGGTGCAGTATATCATTGCGAATGAGGCAGGGGCATCGGTGTATTCCGCATCCAAGCTGGGCGCGGAGGAATTTCCCGATTATGATGTTTCGCTGCGGAGCGCGGTTTCCATCGGCAGAAGAATCCAAGACCCTTTGGCGGAACTGGTGAAAATCGACCCGAAATCCATCGGTGTGGGACAATATCAGCATGATATGAACCAAAAGCGTCTCGGCGAGGCACTCGGCGGCGTGGTGGAGGATTGTGTAAACAGCGTCGGGGTGGATTTGAATACGGCAAGCCCGGCTCTGCTTTCCTATGTGGCAGGCATTCACGCAACAGTAGCGAAAAATATCCTCAAATATCGGGAGGAGCATGGGAAATTTACTGCCAGAAGGGAGCTTTTAAAGGTAGCAAAGCTTGGCCCGAAGGCATACGAGCAGTGCGCCGGCTTTTTGCGGCTGCCCGAAAGCGAAATGCCGCTGGACAGAACGGGCGTGCATCCCGAAAGCTATGCGGCGGCGGAGGGCTTGCTTGCGCTGTGCGGCTATGGCTTGGCAGATGTTGCGGCAAAGAGGGTCGGCGGTTTGGCAAAGAAAATCAAATCCCCAGAAAAAACAGCGGCAGAGCTGGGAATCGGTGTGCCAACCTTGGAGGATATCATGCGTGAACTGGAAAAGCCGGGACGAGATCCCCGTGAGGATGCCCCTGCCCCTGTTCTGCGCAGTGATGTGCTTTCCATGGAGGATTTGCAGGAGGGCATGGTGCTGACGGGAACGGTGCGAAATGTGATTGATTTCGGCGTGTTTGTGGATATTGGGGTGCATCAGGATGGCTTGGTGCATATTTCCCAGATTTGCGATAGATTCATCAAGCATCCCTTGGAGGCGGTCAAGCTGGGGGATGTGGTGCAGGTGAAGGTGCTGTCGGTGGATTTGCAGAAAAAGCGGATAGCGTTGACGATGAAGGGGATTTGAGAAGGGGAGAATTAGCGGCGCAAGCGCCGATTGGGCGCAGTCGCGCAAAGAATAGCAGTGCTTCGCACTGGTTGAGTGCAGTTGCGCAAAATATTTCTTGGACAAGATTAGTTGTTCGCCCGTTTGGAACTTTCTCGGCGAAACAAGGGCTTTCTTCCTTACTTTTTATGCTAAAAAGTAACAAAAACTTGGAACCCGTTTCGTAATGGGTTCCAAACCTCCGCAGACGAGGAAAGGGCAACAAGGTTTCCCTTTCCAAACCCTTCCCCACAGACCCGAAAGGGTATGGAGAAAAGCGGCGCAGACGCACCTGCAATATTCAAAAATATTGCTTAAAGTGTATTTTGCTCAATCAGTGCTTGGATTAAATCAAGAATTATTTTTTTGTGCTTTGTTTCTAATTGATTAAAACGAAAAATAAAAGAAATATCTTTATCCATAAAAGAAAATCCAATTAAATCATTTGGTGTTACCGATAATTTATGCGAAAGGTTGATTAAATCATTAAAGGAAGGCTCATTTCGACCACTTTCATAATTGGAAATTGTGGTATCACCATAATTTAACGCTTTTGCCAATTCTGCCTGAGATAATCTTTTTTGTTTTCTATAATATCTTAAATTCTTTGCAAAATCGGACATCGTATCACCTATTTAAAAAATTTATGCCACAATATTGTAGCATATCTCAATGTCTAGTGCAACAAAATAGTAGCATTTAGACAGGGTGATGCTTATGCGCTTTCAAAGATTGGAAGATTTAAGAATAGATGCAGATAAAACATAGGAAGAAATTGCAAATATCTTAGATTGTAAAAGAGAAGTTTACAGAAGATATGAAAAAGGAGTTTATGAAATCCCCGTCTGGGCATTGATTAAATTATCTGAATATTATCAGGTCAGCACAGATTATATCCTTGGATTGACAGATGAAAAAAAGTAAAATCGAGAACAGCTTAGAGCTGTTCTTTTTTTGCCGGAAAGGCACTTTATACTGCCCGAAGGGGCTTGTGTGGAGGGGATATCCAAGGGGAACATCGTTCCTCTTGGACCTCCTGTGGGGGTCCGGGACCCATTGAGGAGGGGGCCCGGGTTTTTGTTACTTTTTAGCATAAAAAGTAAGGAAGAAATCCTTTGTTTCGCCGAAAAAGTTCTAAACTGGCGCAGCACTGATGTTGCCCAAGCAAATTTTTGGCTCGTATGAGCCCCATCCAGTGCGAAGCACTGCTATTCTTTGCTCAACTGCGCCCAATCGGCACCTGCGCCGCTAATCTTTTCGTAGATGTGCCTGCAAGGGTGGCGTTTTCCTTGCAAAAAAGCCTTATTTATGCCATAATAGAACAAAAATTATGAGGAGGGAGACGAATGTTCGATATTGGAACAACAGCAGTTTTATTGGATGCGGCACAGGATTTGAACGAGGCTTTGCAGGGCGGAGCGGCGTTATCCCTAATCCCCATTGGCATCGGTACGATTGTCGGCATTGGCATTGCTGGCTTTTTTGCGCATCATTTCATGAAAAAGGGCGACGAAGCCAGACGAAACGACCCAAACCGTTTTAAACGGCTGAAATAAAAAGCACGGAGGAAAAAGAAAAAATGGAACAAAAAAACAGAAGAATTTCAACCAGACAGCTGGTTTCTATGGCGATGCTTGGAGCAATCTCTATTGTGCTGGTGGCAGTGATACATTTTCCGCTGATTCCTGCGGCGGCATTTTTGGAGTATGACCCGGCGGATATCCCTATTTTGATTTGTGCCTTTGCGTATGGCCCGCTGGCAGGGCTGCTGCTGACGGTTGTGGTCTGCTTCATACAGGGCTTTACGGTCAGCGCGCAGAGCGGCATTATCGGCATTGTGATGCACATTTTTGCAACAGGCTGCTGCGTACTGGTGACGGGGAGCATTTATAAAAGAAACAAGACGAGAAAAACGGCGGTCATTGCGCTGATTCTGGGGGCATTGGTGCAGACGGCGGCAATGGTGCTGATGAATATGATTTTTACGCCGCTTTTCATGGGTGCGCCCTTGGAAACGGTGCTTGCGCTGATGATTCCTGCAATCATTCCCTTTAATGTGCTGAAGGCAGGCATCAACGGTGTAATTACCTTCTTTTTATACAAATCCATTTCCCATCTGATGAAGGGGAATTAAATTAAGGCGAAATCAGGATAAACTTCAAAGGGGTTTATCTTTTTTCGTGTTTTCTTGCAAATTTTGTGTAAGATATTGAATTTTATGCTATTCCTGCAAGTTTTTATTGTCAGGAAAGGGGGAAGTGCATATAATAAAAAAAGTATTGGTCGGAAGCAGGGAGGACGAGAGTATGGTCAGCAAGAAAACGGTTGCAGTGATTTTTGGAGGACAGTCCTCCGAGCATGAGGTTTCCAGAACCTCGGCGGTGATGATGCTGCAGGCACTGGATAAGGAAAAATATCAGGTATTGTCGGTCGGGATTACGAAAAAAGGGCAGTGGCTGATTTACAACGGGCCTGTAGAGCATGTGAAAACAGGCGAATGGGAAAAATTCGGCACGCCCGTGAGCCTTTCTCCTGATGCGACGAAGAAATGCTTTCTGAAAATCGTCGGGGGAAATGTGAAGGAAATCCCCGTGGATGTGGTGATTCCCGTGCTGCATGGCGCATGGGGCGAGGACGGTACGATTCAGGGGCTTTTGGAGATGGCGCAGATTCCCTATGTGGGGTGCGGCGTGCTGGCATCTGCCGTTTCAATGGATAAGGTATACACGAAGATGATTGCGAAGGCGGCAAGGATTCCGCAGGCAAAGTATCTTTGGTTGCATAAGAACGACCTTGAGGAAAAGAGAGAGAAAATTCTCGACCATGCGGAGAAAAAGCTGGGCTATCCCTGCTTTGTGAAGCCCTCCAACGCGGGCTCCTCTGTGGGCATTTCCAAGGCGAAGGACAGAGAGCAGCTTTCCGCGGCACTGGACTTTGCGGCAGGCTATGACAGAAAGGTCATCATAGAGGAAGCGATTGATGCGAGAGAATTTGAGTGTGCGGTGCTGGGCAATGAGGAGCCGATGGTCAGCGGCGTGGGCGAGGTACTTTCTGCGGCGGAATTTTATGATTATGATGCAAAATACAACAACAGCGACTCCCGTACGGTGATTCCTGCGGAGGTAGAGGAAGAAAAGACAGAGGAAATGCGCCGTATTGCCAGAAAGATTTTCCGTGCCGTGGATGGCAGCGGACTGGCGAGGGTGGATTTTTTCATTGACAAAAAAACAGGAAGAGTGCTCTTTAATGAGCTGAATACCATGCCGGGCTTTACACCCATCAGCATGTACCCGATGCTCTGGGTGCAGGCAGGCATGACAGAAACAGAACTGATGGACCGCTTCATCGAGCTTGCGCTCAAGCGCGATTCGGGCATCAGAGGATGAGGAGAAGGAAGAAATGGATACAAGACCAATCGGTGTATTTGATTCGGGGGTTGGCGGTCTGACTGTTGTAAAGCAGATTATGAAGGTGATGCCCCATGAAAATATTGTATATTTCGGGGATACGGCGCGCGTGCCCTACGGGACGAAATCCAAGGAGGCCGTAACGAAATATTCCAAGCAGAATGTACGGTTTCTGCTGAGCAAGGAAGTGAAGGCGATTATTGTTGCCTGCAATACGGCAAGCTCCAACAGTCTGGATGCGCTGCGCGAAACGTTTGATGTGCCTATCTTCGGTGTGGTTGTGCCGGGCGTGGAAGAGGCACTGCGCTCCACGAAGAATAAGAAAATTGGCGTAATCGGGACACCGGGTACGGTGCGTTCCGGTGCGTATGAGCGGATGATCTGCGAGCAGGACAGCGAAATGCAGGTGTTCACAAAGGCGTGTCCGCTCTTTGTTCCCTTAGCGGAGGAGGGCTGGACGGATAACGAGGTTTCCAGACAGGCGGCGAAGCGGTATCTGGAGGAGCTGGTGGCAACGGGGATTGATTCCCTTGTGCTGGGCTGTACGCATTATCCCCTTTTGAAGCGCTGCATCGGGCAGACGGTCGGGGAGGCAATCAAACTGGTTGACCCTGCGAAGGCAACGGCAAGACGGGTGATGGCGTTCTTAAAGGAGCATGACCTGCTGAATGAGGGCGAGGGTGCCGGCGAGAAGCAGTTTTATCTTTCTGACAGCACGGATACGTTCCGCTTTGTGTGCCAGAAGGCACTGAAGCACCCCTATGAGCCGGAAATTATTGATATCGAAATGTACTGAAACAAAAGGACTGCAATAAAAAGGACGACAGAATGTAAAAATTCTGCCGTCCTTTTCTTAAGGGGAAGAAGTAGAAAGAATGTTATTTCTGAAGGCATTTCTGCCCTCAGAGGGGGAGTAACATCCTCGGTAACAGTATTGCCCTGAGACAGAGGAATATACACGAAAAGAAAAAATATTATTGAGAATTATTATTATTTGATATATACTATTGAAATAAATTCCTTTTTCTGCTATACTGGAACAAACATAAGAATACAGCCTTCGGTTAAACTGATACCGAAGAAGGCATATAAAGGAGGAATGACAGATGAAGCAACTCAAATCTCAGGAATTTCAGGCAGAGGTACTGGAAAGCAAGGTACCCGTACTGGTGGACTTTTCCGCGACATGGTGCGGCCCCTGCCAGATGATGGGCCCTGTTTTGGAGCAGCTTTCCGCAGAATATGAGGGCAAGGCGAAAATTGTAAAGGTGGATATTGATGAATCCATGGATCTGGCGCAGAAATACCGCATTATGAGCGTACCAAACATGATTATCTTTAAGGATGGCACGCCTGTGGATGCAGTGATTGGCGCAGTGCCTGCAAATCATCTGAAGGAAAAGCTGGATGCTGTTTTGTAAGACAACAAAACGTCCCCCGATTTTACGGAATCGGGGGATTTTTTATTGCGGTGTTTGGCACTTGGATTGTCTATTTTGTTGGTAGGAATTTTCTGCTATATGATTTTTTTGTCATTTTTGCCGAGAAGGGAGTAAAAATGTATAAAAACAGATACAATGAGCGAAAAATCCTCGCTGTTTTTTCCGTTGACGGGAAAAAAAGAAAGTGATATCTTTTTTTTATCAGAGAAAAACAGATTTTGAAAAGAGGTTATGCGTTATGAAACATTCAGTATTCATGACAACTGCATACGGTTTTGCTGTCCTGCTAATTAGCGTTATTATTCTGGGCATTATTGCCCCTAAGAAAAAGAAGAATAACGCCGATTGTCATGCGCAAAAATAAAACCTTTTTTGCGAAACCTATCTGAGAGATATATGTGTATGTGAAGGCTCATGGCATTTGGCTATGAGCTTTTTTTGTTATCATTTTCCTTTCGGTGAGACACAAAAGGCATGACATAGAAAAATTTACAAAAGAAGAACTTATAAATTACAAAAGAAAAAGCAAAAAGAGATTACAGAAGAAAAAATTTACAAAAGCAAAAATTTTACAGAAGAAGAAAAAACACAAAAGAGAAAAATTTTTAAACCTACAAAAGACAAAAAGCAACACAAAATTTTTTACACAAAAGACAAAGCGAAGCAGATTTTTTACAAAAGAGAAACTGAAAAAAGAAATGCAAAACGGAAGGATAGAAGGACAAGGAGGGAATCTCCATGAAAACAAGAAAAGTCGGTATCATCGGTCTGGGGCATGTCGGTGCGCACGTTGCGTACAGCTTAGCGGTGCAGGGCATTGCGGATGAGCTGGTGCTGGTGGACAGCAACGAAAAAAAGGTAGAAAGCGAATGTCAGGATTTGCGCGACAGCGTGGCATATCTGCCCCACAGGGTAACGGTGAACATCGGGACCTATGAGGATCTGGGTGATTGTGACGTTATCGTGAACAGCATCGGGAAGATTGAAATTCTCCGTGCAAATCAGGACAGAACGGATGAAATGAAATTTACCGTGCCTGCGGTCAACAGCTATGTGGGCAGAGTAAAGGCCTCCGGCTTTGACGGAGTTGTGGTCAACATTACAAACCCCTGCGACGTTGTGACGCAGCAGCTGGCAAAGGGCTTAGGCTTACCCCGTGGGCGTGTGTTCGGCACAGGTACCGGACTGGATACCTCCCGTCTGCTCTCTGCACTGGCAAGACAGACCGGCATTGACCATAAATCCATTACAGCGTATATGCTGGGCGAGCATGGGAATCAGCAGTTTGCGGCATGGAGCAATGTTTCCTTCCGAGGAAAATCCTTGGAGGAATGGGCAAAGACGGATGAACGCTTCCGCTTTGACAGGGATGCCCTGCAGAAGGAATCCATCCGCGGCGGCTGGGTCACATTTTCCGGAAAATACTGCACGGAATACGGCATTGCAACCACGGCGGCGCGCATGGTAAGCATTGTGCTGCATGATGAAAAGCAGATTATGCCTGCAAGTGCAGAGCTTTGCGGAGAATATGGCGAGAAGGACGTATTTGTCGGCGTGCCCTGCGTGATTGGCAAAAACGGCGTGGAGGAGGTCGTAGAGCTTTCTCTGAATGAGAGAGAAAAGGAAGAGCTGAAAAAATCCTGCGATGTCATCCGCGGCAATATTAAGATGGTGGAAGAAAAGAAATAAACCTTACAAAAGATAAAATGATAAAATGAGAAAAACAAAGGAGAGAAGACGTATGATGGAAGTAAAGGTAACAAAAACAACAAACCCCAAGGTGAAACCCGATCCTGCTACCGTGCCCTTTGGCGTAGCATTTACAGACCACATGTTCATGATGGATTATGACAGCGAAAACGGCTGGCAGAACCCCCGCATCGTTCCCTTTGGGGATATTTCTCTGAACCCCGGCGCACTGGTATTCCATTACGGCGCAGAGGTTTTTGAAGGGCTGAAGGCGTACCGCACACCCAGCGGCGAGGTGCAGATGTTCCGCCCTGCGGAAAACTTCAAGCGTATGAACAATTCCGCAGAAAGACTGTGCCTGCCGCAGTTTGATGTGGAGGATGCAGTGGAATATCTGAGAAAATTCGTAGAGGTGGAAAAGGATTGGGTGCCCGACCAGTATGGTACATCCCTGTATCTGCGTCCCTTCCTGTTCGGTACAGATGCAGATCTGGCACTGCATGGTATCTCTCATGCGACATTTATGGTGATTGCCTGCGTGGTAGGCAGCTACTACAAGAGCGGTCTGGCTCCTGTGGATATGCTGATTGAAATGGATGATGTGCGTGCGGTTCGCGGCGGCACAGGCTATGCAAAATGCGGCGGCAACTACGCAGCGGCAACCAGAGCAGGCGAAAAGGCGGCAAAGAAGGGCTATTCTCAGGTTGTATGGGTTGACGGCGTTGAAAGAAAATATGTAGAAGAAGGCGGCGGCATGAACCTGATGTTCGTCTGGGACGGCAAGCTGGTGACACCTGAGCTGAACGGCTCCATCCTGCCCGGCGTAACCAGAAAATCCATTCTGGAGCTGGCAAGAAGCTGGGGCATGGAAACCGTTGAGCGCAAAATTACAGTTGACGAACTGATGGAGGGCTGCAAGAACGGCACAGTGCAGGAGGCATTCATGTGCGGTACTGCCGCAGTTGTAACACCCATCGGCGGCTTTGTACGCGGAGAGGAAAAGGTTGTTGTAAACCATAACAAAATCGGTGAAATGACACAGAAGGTTTATGACGAGCTGACAGGCGTACAATGGGGTCTGAAGGAAGATAAATTCGGCTGGACAGTAAAGGTAGACTGATTTTGCTAAGGAAGTAGACTTAAGACACCTTTCAAAGTCTAAAAAATATACCTCTAAAGAATATACCGTATCCGTTGTTGTGGGTACGGTGTATTTTTTTTGCAAAAAACAAAATTTTTTCTTACATCAACAGAAAAAATGTGGTATAACATAAGTGCAATGCGTTGCTGATATGCGTAAATCCGATTGTGATTACCATATTGGCAGCGCATTTTTTTATTTTAACGGAAAAAGGTAAAAGGAGGTATTTTTTTGCAGGAGGAAAAGCTTTTTCGGAAGGATTTTGTATTTATTATTATCATCAATTTTCTGGTATTTCTGAACCATCTGGCGATACTGGCGACGTTTCCGTTTTATATTGAGGCACTCGGCGGCTCGGAGGCGGTGGCAGGGATGGCGGTTGCGCTGTTCTGCGTGGTTTCGGTGGTCTGCCGTCCGTTCATCGGGTGGATGCTAGATAACGGGAAGCGGAAAATGATTCTGGCGGTGGGACTTTTGGGGATGCTCCTGATGCCGCTGGGGTATCTGTTTCTGCATACACTGGTGCTGGCATTTGTGTGCCGCATGGTGCATGGGGCGGCGTTGGCGTTTTCCAATACCTCGACCGCGACCATTGCGACAGACAGCGTGCCGCGCTCCCGTTTTGCGGAGGGCATGGGCATTTTCGGACTGGCAACGGCATTGGCAACGGCGGTTGCGCCTGCGATTGGCTTGGCATTGATGGAAAAATGCGGATTTTCCGTGCTGTTTCTGTTCGGGAGCCTTTCGATTGCGCTTGCACTGGTGCTGTTTTTCCTGCTGAAAGCACCGAATATTGCGGTGGAGAAAAAGCCGCTGTCCTTAAAGGGGTTGTTTGATAAAAATGCGGTTCCTGCTTCTCTGACAGCGGTGGTTTTCATGTTTACCTATGGCGCACTGGAAAATTTTGCGGCAAAATTTGCGGCGGAAAAGGGCTTGCCGAGCGGCGGCTTATTCTTTGTGATTATGGCAGTGACGGTGCTGATTATGCGAATGACGGCGGGAAAGGTGACAGACCGCCATGGCGAGGGGATTTTTGCCTATAGCTGTAATATTGCGATGTTTGCGGCGTTTTTGCTTTTGGGGCTGTTTCCGAATACGGTGACGTATCTGTTGGCGGCAGTGCTTTCCGGCTTTGGCTTCGGCGGACTGGAGCCTGCATTGCAGTCCATGGCGGTGGCGATTGCACCACCCGAAAAGCGCGGCAGTGCAAACTCCACCTTCCTCTGCGCGTATGATATCGGCATCGGCATCGGCGGCGCGATTGCAGGGGGACTGATTTCCTCGTTTGGGTATGAGACGATGTTTACGGGGATGTCTGTGTTTAATCTGCTGTCGATTGTGATTTATGTGCTGATTGGGCGGAATCACCCGTCCTCTTTCTCTTACAGAAAGAGAATGGCAAGATAAGGCGAAAGCAGGCTTTCCAAACAAAAAAGAACCCTTTTGGGTTCTTTTTTAGTGCTGATTCAATTTTTTATTCTGCCGCAGTGCGCGCTTGGATGCTTTCAGAATTTCCGTTAGGATGCGAATTTCATATTCATCACAGTCCGCCACGGCGCTTTGGATTTCCTGTGCGAAAATTTCCTTGGAATGGATAACAGAATCGCAAAGCAGAGTATCCGCAGATACGGAAAGCGCATTTGCAATGGAAATCAGCATCGGCAGGCTCAGCTTTGTATTGGCATTTTCGATATTGCTCATGTGAGTAGGGGAAAGGTCTGCCTTTTCGGCTAATGCTTCCTGAGAAAGCTCGGCTTGGATGCGTGCGATTTTGATTCTTTTTCCGATTGCTTTGTAATCAAGCTCCATCAAGCAACCCTCCTCTGCATATTTTTCTACATTGTATCTTTTGTTAAGGTTCGTTATAATAAACTGTATAGATATACTATTTATATAGTTTATAACTTGCGAAAATTTTATGCAGAGGAAAAAAGGTGGGGGATATCATGATTCGATGTACATTCGCAGGACATAGAGATGTTTGTGGGGTGCAGGCGGAGGATATTACAGAGGTATTGGAAGAAATCATACAATATACGGAATCGCCGATAGAATGTTTTGTAGGCGGAATGGGGAAATTTGACAATTTGTGCGCGGCGGCAGTGCGATTGCTGAAAAGACAATACAGGGAAAAGGAGATATCTTTGATTCTTGTATTGCCGTATCTGCAAAAAAGAATCAATGTGAATTCGGCGTATTATGAAAGCATGTTTGATTTGGTGCTGATACCATCCATATTAGAGGGAGTGCATTATAAGCATGCGATTGTACTGCGAAATCGTTGGATGGTAGAGCAGGCGGATTATGTGATTGCGATGGTAGAGCGGAAGGAAGGCGGAGCTTACGCAACATTGCAGTATGCCCAAAAGAAAAAGAAGAAGATTATCAATTTAGCGGAACGCAAAAAATAACCCCTGTTGGATATCAAACAGGGGTAAAAATCAGTTTATCGGTTCACCATGAGTTTCTTTAATGCGTTGTTTAGGTCGTCCAAGGTCAGGCGATACATATCAAATTCATTTGCCAAAATATCGTAGGTTTTTGCCCACCAGCCGCCCCAATAGGGACGCTCGGAGGGATTGAGCCAGACGATATGGGGGTATTTTTCCTTGAAGCGCTTGAGCCACTCAATACCGGGGGTGCGGTCGCGGGAGCCATAGCTATACCAGCTGCCCTCCATCAGCTCATAGGGGTCCATCTGGGCATCCCCAACGATGATGACCTTATATTCACTGCTGATATTTTGCAGAATCCATTCGGTCGGGATGGCAGAATTCGGGTGCATGCGAGGGTCCTTGAAGATTTTGGAATAGATGCAGTTATGGAAATAGAACACCTGCAAATCCTTGAAATGATTGGAATTACGCACCGCCTGAAACAGCGCGGAGCACATGCGGCTGTAATAATCCATAGAGCCGCCGCTGTCCATGAGAAGGAGCACCTTGACGGTATTTCTTCTGGGCTTATCATAGACTACCTTCAAATTGCCGGCATTGTCGCAGGTTTCCCGAATGGTGCCGTCCACATCAAATTCGGTTCTTGCCTCATCCGCACGGGCGGAAAACTGGCGCAGACGGCGGAATGCCATCTGGAACTGGCGGGTATCCAGAACATTATCCTCGCGGAAATCACGGAATTTTCGCTCGCCTGCCACCTGAAAGGCACTGCGCTTCTGGCTTTTGCCGCCGACACGAATGCCCTTATCAATCTGTCCGTTATTGCCGAAGGGGGAAGCCCCCCTGGTGCCAATCCATTTTGAGCCGCCGTTATGCTGCTCGTGCTGCTCCTGCAAACGCTCCAGAAACATCTGCTGAATCTGCTGCTCGGAAAGACCGAGATTGCGTAAGAGATCCTCCTCGCTGAAGCTGCCGTCCAGCTCCTCTCTTGGCTTATTCAGCCAATCCAATAGCTCCTTCGGCAGTTCATCGGTGGCGCGCTCCATATCCTTGAAATATTCCAGAAAGGCACCGTCGAATTTATCAAAATCCGCCTCGCTTTTGACCAGAATGGCACGGCAGAGATAATAAAACCCCGTAAAGGAGGAATGATGCAGACCCTTATCGAGTGCCTCAATGAGGGACATCCACTCGTTGAGGGAAACCTTCAGCCCTCTGGCACGAAGGAGATAGAAAAATGAAGTAAACATCAGTCACTCACCTACTTACTTCAAAAATTTACGCATGGTATCGATATCCTCGTTCTTTTTCAAGAGAACGCCTGCGAAGGGGACTGCCTCCTTGATTTTCCATGCAGGCACGCCGCCAAGCTCCAAGGCGCGAATCCAGTCGATGACCTCGGAGGTACTGGGCTTTTTCTGGATATTATACAGGCCGCGAATCCAATAGAAGGTGGCAAGCACCTGTTTCAGTATGTTTTCCTCCACATGGTCGAAATGCACCTTGATGATTTCCTCCATCTGCTCTGCATCGGGGAATTCAATATAATGGAAGATGCAGCGGCGCAGGAAGGCATCGGGCAGCTCCTTCTCCGCATTGGAGGTGATAATCACGATGGGGCGCTGCTTTGCCTTAACGGTTTCCTTTGTTTCGGGGATATAAAATTCCATTTTATCCAATTCCCACAGAAGGTCGTTGGGAAATTCCAAATCGGCTTTATCGATTTCGTCAATCAGCAAAATGACCTGCTCGTCGCTGTGGAACGCTTCGCCAAGCTTGCCAAGCTTGACATATTTGCCGATATCATCCACGCCCTCATTGCCGAACTGGGAATCATACAGACGCTGCACAACGTCATACACATAGAGACCATCCTGCGCCTTTGTGGTGGATTTGATATTCCAGATGATAAGCTTTTTGCCAAGAGCCTGCGAAATGGCTTCGGCAAGCATGGTTTTGCCGGTACCGGGCTCGCCCTTGATAAGCAGGGGCTTTTGCAGGGCGATGGCAATATTTACAGAACGCATCAGCTCTTCGCTGGCTACATAATTTTTACTTCCTTCAAATGTGAGATTCATTTTTGGTTCACGCCTTTCCTCAATTTAGTTTGCATACGAAATATCTGAGATATGACTATTGTAGGGGGTGGAGGGGGGCTTGTCAATAAAAAAAGGACAACATTTTTAGGTGTGTCCCAATAAGAAAACATGAAGAAAATGAAATAGCTGAAAGACTGCGGATACAAGAAAGTTTTCCGCAGGCATCCTTTGACTTAGGCTGTCAAGGGGAACTGACGCAGTAGACGTAGCTTTCAGCATTTCAGAATGCAAGGTTTCTTATCTGGGCTCACCTTTCAATGCTGCCCTTTGTGGTGTCAAATTTTGATGGAATAGCTGAATATAAAGCGGAGACTTATTTCACATCCAGACCGGCAATTCTTGCCATTTCCAAAATAGAGGCCTTGGAAACCTT
>ULYA01036683.1_pt1 | contig 41338 bp, 31 predicted proteins | sample 1961821 | NCBI WGS metagenome assembly ULYA01 (sample SAMEA4835853, study PRJEB28245) | human gut metagenome | biome: gut microbiome; material: fecal sample | place: Denmark | collected 2008 | reverse complement strand
GACAGACAGACAGACAGACAGACAGGTAAAGTCTGCCCTTTTTCCACAACAACAAAATATACAAAACAAATGAGTAACAGCACGATTGCGCCCCAAAATGGGAGTAGTCGTGCTGTTTGTGTTTTTCGGTATTTTATTTCTCATACGGTATGGCTATGGGACGGATAGCCATAGGATTATGAAAGAAAAATGAAAGGAGCGAAAAACGTGAGAAAGAAATACAAGAAGCTGACCGCCTGCGCGGTGGCGGCAATGCTGGGGCTGTCCTGCATGGTCTACCCTGTTCATGCGGAGGAAGTACAATCTAGCGAACAGACGGACACGGGCGGACTTCTGGAAGTAGACGAAACGGCTGTGCCTATGGAAGAAAGTACAGAGCCGGAAGCTACGCCAACACCAGAAGTAGGCGAAATGGTAACAGCCCCAGAAGAAGATAAGGAAGAATTTACAAGTGAGTCTGTGGAAACGGAACAGGAAGTAGACGAACCAGAATCCGTAACACAAGAACAGGTGGAAAATAAAGCAGACAAGGAAGAAACTGTAAGCGAGCCTGCGGAAACGGAACAGGAAGTACAGCCAGAAGCTACAGAGCAGACAAAGGTCGAAGCAGAGCCGCAGGAACAGACAGAGGTACAGGAAAATGCCGTTCCTCTTGCGGACACGAATACCTTTAATATCAATAATGACAGTGTAAACATAACACAAGACGGCACTTATACGATTAACGGAACAGGTCAAACAACGTCAAATACGATTAGTGTAACAGGAGATAATATCACGGCTACGATTACCCTAGATAATGTAAACATTGATGTATCTACTCAAGAACAAGTAAAGGCTTTTTTCGCAAAAGATTACGAGCAATCTAATGTTCATTTAACGATAATATTACAAGGAACAAATTCGTTGAAGTCAAGTCAATATTGGGCTGGGTTAACATGGAACAATACCGATGATAATTCAACGTTAGAAATCAAGGGAAATGGTTCTCTAATTGCAACAGGTGGAAACTATGGAGCAGGGATTGGGTCGAGTTGGAATAATAATGGTACCAAAAATATTACAATCACTGATGGAACAATTATCGCAACGGGTGGAGCGTGGGCAGCATGCATTGGTAGTGGTGCCGGTGGTTCGGGAAAAAACATTACAATCACTGGTGGAACAGTAACAGCAACAAACATTGGCAGTGTAGAGAACGGTTCATCAGATAACATCACAATTACAGGCGGAACAGTAACAGCAACAGACATTGGCAATGTAAAGGATAATTCATCAAATAAAATCACAATCACAGGCGGAACAGTAACAGCAACAAACATTGGCAGTGTAAAGGGTAATTCATCAAATAAAATCACAATTACAGGTGGAAGTGTCAGCGCAAAGAATATCTGCGCAACTCCAACCGACGATAAGGGAAATAATGTCTACCTTGCCAAACTGGCAAAACAGAATGATGTCAATCAAGTAACTGTGGACAGCGCAGAAAATAAAAAAATATTCACAAGAGCAGGCAACCACCCTAACGGAGATACAGCGTTCTATCTGTATCTGACAGGGGAAAATCACGATTTACAGATAGGTAGTAACTATTATAAGGCGTTATATAATAGTGGTAATTTCACGATTCAATCAGCATCAAAACCAGATATGCCAACAGTAGAGATAGACACTTCCAAAACAACGGCAAGTTCTATCACAGTAAAGGAACTGAAAAATCAAGATGTTTATGGCGAAGCGGAATACAAAATCGCTGACAGAGAGTGGCAGGACAGCAATGTATTTGAAAACCTCCATTCTACCGAGTACGGTGGCGACAATTATACTATTTATGCCAGATACAAAGGGAATGACAGTTATATACATTCTGACGCAAAAAGTATAAGTAATGTATCGACCAGCGCGGCAGATTATACGATTACTATTCCAGCAGAACCAGTAGAAGCAGGAAACAGCGAAAGCAAGGCAGAGCTGAAACCATCAGATAGCTTTGATGTTGGTTATGGCGGAACGGCTACGGTAAAAATCAAGGAAAATAGCGGTGTGGACAATGGCGGCAAGCTGACATTGACACGACAGGGTGATACAGGAAAGCATACAATCACTTCTGCCCTGCTTGTGGATAATACGGCTTTAGGAGATATAAATAAAAGTGTTGCTACATTCACAATGAACAGCAAAACACCTGTTTCTGTTTCCTTTGCGAAGCCGACAGAAACAAATATTCCAGCAGGTACATACAACGGAACGATTACCTTTGTCGTATCGTACAGCGAGCAATAAGGGGGAATTTCAGATATGAACAAGACAGTAAAAACACTCCTTATCGCTGTACTGGCAATCGTCCTTGTAGGCGGCGGTGTCTTTGTCGGTATGAACTGGAATAACTGGTTTGGGGATAAGCCCGTTAAGCCCGTTACTGCTGACGTGGACGACAACGCCGAGGACTACACGGGAAACAAGGACACCTACACAGGCAAGAAAAATACAGATACCATTGATATTCCCGGCTTTGACGTGATGAACTTTAAGGCAGATACCAAAGAGCAGAGCGTCAACCTTTACAATCCAAAGGAGAATACCTGCTATTTCAAAATGTCAATCCTGTTGAATGATGGGACACTTCTTTGGGAAAGTAAGCTGGTAGAACCCAACAAGGCAATTTATGATATTACATTAAATCAGAGCCTTTCCGCAGGGGAATATGAGGATTGCACACTGAAATATGAGTGCTTCAAAATGGACGAAGCACAGACACCGTTAAACGGTTCAGAGATAAAATTCACATTAAACGTATTAGAGTAAAGGAGCGATAACACTATGAAGAAAAACAAACTGATTGCAGGAGCTATGGGCGTGATGATGTTAGGGGCAATGGTGCTTCCAGTCCATGCACAAGAAATGAGCGTTACATACAGACAGCCAAACGCTTATACGGTTACGATACCTACAAGCATAGATTTAAGTGCAGGAGCAGATTCTAATGAAATTAGTGTAACAAACGTAAACCTTGAACCAAACAAGGAAATCAAAATCAAGATTTCACAGGGCGTTGATAATAACGGCGTGATAGAGCTATCCAGAGAAAATGATACAAACACAAAGGCAGTAACAAAAATCAGTACGATAGAGGGCGGAACAGGGATTGCATTGAATGCTGATTTTGCTACATTCAAAGCAAACGGAACACAAACACTTTTCTACTCTGCGATTGCACCAAAGGACAGCGATACAATCAAAGCAGGCAATTACAGCGGAACGCTTACCTTTACCGTTACTGCACCGGAGAAAAAATAAGGACGAAAGGACGATAGGATGATGAAAAGAAAAATTACAATGGGACTGACAACTCTTGCACTTATGGGAGTTATGGCACTTCCTGTATCAGCACAGGGAAATACAGAAAACAAAGATACAACAATCAAAGCAACGATACAGTCTACCTATAAGCTGACAATACCGGCAGAAACAACGATTGATTTTGAAGCCACTTCCACGAACCTTGACGGTGTATTGCGAGTAACAGGAAATGTGCTTCCTTCACAGGAAGTTGAGGTAACGGCAAAGGCAGGAGCTTTCCACAATGCTGTACAAAATAAAGACCTGCCGTATAAGCTGATGAACGAGGAGAATGAATTTCAGAATGCTACATGGAATGAAACAGAATTGAGAAACGGCTTTGAAAACGAGGAAGATGCAAAGGAAATCCAGTTAAGCATTGCGATTGAAGAAAGCGACTGGCAATTTGCCGAAGCCGGAGATTATGAGGGAAATATTACATTCACAGCAAACTTACAGAATGTAGCGGACACAGAATAAAGCAGGACAAAAAATACAGGACGAAAGGGGGTATCTGACTTGAAGCTGAAAAAATTTCTGGCTGGTATCGGGGCGCTGCTCCTCTGCTCTGCCCTGCTGTTCCCTGTTCCGACACAGGCGGCAGATGAGAGCGAGGGTGTAACGACCATAACGACCAAAGTACCGGATACACACACTGTCCTGCTGGATATTGGAGAGCATGGTTCTGTCCGTATAGATGACAAGACTTACACATCAAAGGACAAACAGGCGGAAGTTGCAAGATTGGCAGAGCAGACCTATACGATACAGCCGGATAAAGGCTGGCAGGTGGAACAGGTCAAGTACGGACAGAAAGAAGCACCGGAAGCAATAAAACTGACAGACAATGCTTTTACTGCTCCCGCTGTCAACAGTAACGATAATAAGCTGGTAGTTCATTTTACAAAAGTTTCTGCTGGTGAAAATAATACACATAAACCAAACGGCAACGGAAATACAGGAGTACAAACAGGAGACAATTCAAATATTGCTGGTATGGGTACACTTCTGTTGTTATCCATGACAGCGATTATCCTGCTGTCAAAAAGAAAAAACCTTCCGAAAAAGTATATTTAAACAGTTTTTTCTTGTAGCATTGCTCAGTCGAAAAATATCGGATTTTTCTGTGAGGAAAGCCCACTGATGTTTCTTTCAGTTGGGCTTTTTTTACCTTTTAGCTTTTCAATCGGATGCAAATGATTTTTGTATGTGGTATGATGGGAGTTAAACGGCACTGAGTTTTTACAACCGAAGCTTGAGTGCAAGATCTTTTTTCACAGGCGGCGAAAAAGCACTATTTGTCGCAGGCTGCCATTAGCCAGCAGATTTCTAAACTGGAAGAAGTCGGAAACGTGTATTGTATGCAGCAGAAAAAACAGATTAAGTCAGTATAAAGGCATCAACCCCATTTTAGTAAAAGGCGAGCCGATGATCACGTTATCTTCGCAGATGGGCAGAAAGTTTTATGAATATATTGTAGCGTATTTTAAAAGGGGCTGTCGCACTAAGCTCGTTTACAAGGTGCGGAGTTCTCTTTTTTAAGGATAGGGCGGATGCCCGTCAGTGAGATGAAGAGCGAAGCGATGAAATCGAACTGAGGTCTGATCGGACGGAGAGAAAACATACAGCATGTTACATTTTCTGAAGAAACATTAGCAAGGTTATAATATTCATCATAATACTATAGACGATTACAATAAGAAACGAAGGGACACGAAGTGTCTGCAGGAGTGCTGTTTTTATACTATCTGTCTGAACTAAAGAAGTACAAATCCTTTTTCGATCCTTTATAAGCATTATGACTGCATAAATAGCAAACATAAGATTTACTGCAGTCCAAATATATTTACCGATATTTCCTTCAATCGCATCTAAAATTTTAATTAAAACCTCTCCTATAATAAAGTTATTAAAAATATGCAGGAAAATAGACCACTTTAATCCGTATTGGATTGTAATATAACCGAAAAGAATTCCTGTCATCGTACCTACTAACACTTGCGATATTGTTAAATGCCTAAGACCAAATAATATAGCTGTAATAATAATCGCATACCAGTCCCCGTATTTTCGTAGTTGTTTTAAAAGAATACCTCGATAAGTTAGCTCTTCCAATATCGGTGTTAAAATACCGAGACATAAAATTATAATAATATTATGTTGTCCGATCGTGTTAATGGATTCCGCTAATTTGATCGTGTAATTGTTAATATTTAATCCCCATTCAATTATGTCAAGAAAAATATCTGCCAGTACTTGTATCAATGTCAAACAAGCGAGCATTTTAATAAAAGTGATAAAATCAACGGAATGCTTTGGATTATGTATAGTGACTTTAAAATCAAACTTATTGTTTCTGATAATTAAAAATATAACGCCTATAAAAAAGGCAATTTCTTCAAAAATAAATTTATAAAATGTCGCTTTGGAATTTGCTGCGAATAATGCATTTATAATGCCGGATGTCAGGGAAATGATCAGTAACTGCCATATTAACCCGCGAACTGAAAAACCAACGTCTTTATAAAAAGTTTTTTTAATGTCTTTTTCCATACATTCTCCTCGTTCTTTCTGCTGTGTTTATCATAAAATATATGCAGGATTTTTCGACTATTCAGTCAGCGACTTACACTTAAGCAAACACTTTGACTTATTGAGCCATTGGATACACCTCATATATCTGTTTCAGGATTAATTGTCTAAAAATACAATATCATGCAAAGATTTATTGTGCAATATACTATTTTTACACTATTTAACTGATAAAATATTCGCACTGTTTTTACCTTTTAGCTTTTCGATCGGATGCAAATGATTTTTGTATGTGGTATGATGGGAGTTAAACTGCACTGAGTTTTTACAACCGAAGCTTGAGTGCAAGATCTTTCGCACATATAACATGAAAGAATACTAAAGAGGAAAGCAGTTTAAAGAACGAGTATTCTCAGGAACAGGTGAGGTGGCAGTATGTTAAAAAAGAGTCTTTATTTTTTTATGTCAGTTGTAGAAACAGGAAGCTTTTCACAGGCGGCGAAAAAGCACTATTTGTCGCAGGCTGCCATTAGCCAGCAGATTTCTAAACTGGAAGAAGAAGTCGGAGTTCGTTTATTTGACAGGAGTAAATACCGCCCTGAATTGACGGAAGCCGGTAAATATTATTATCAGAAGATCAAACAGTTATCTGAGGAATATGAGAAAATCGAGAAACAGACGCGTTATATTCAAAAAAAGAATTCGCAGAAAATAGTAGTGGGGATTACAGGTCCGTTTGAAAATAAATATCTTCCCCGTATTATCAATGAATATAAAGAAGGGCATGAAACGCATTTTGATGTTCGTGTTTATACGTTTGAAGAGGGGAAAAAGCTGTTGGAGGCAGGAGATATTGATATTGCTTTTGGTCTGTCATCAGAGTTTTCTGTAAACCCGGATATTTCTTATGAAACGATTCATCAGTCGGAAACATGTATTGTATGCAGCAGAAAAAACAGATTAAGTCAGTATAAAAGCATCAACCCCATTTTAGTAAAAGACGAGCCGATGATCGCGTTATCTTCGCAGATGGGCAGAAAGTTTTATGATGATTTTATGAAGGCGTTTATATTGGATGGGTTTGAACCGAATATTGTAAAAGAAGTGAATTCTCTTTCGGAGTATTTTATATCTATAAAACTGGATGAAGGAATAGGATATACAGGCAGAGAGGTTGTGCCGGAAGAGGAAGATCTGTGCACTGTAAAAATAGTAGGAAGTCATCATCATGCAGATTTTGCGGTGGCTTATTTAAAAGGAAATAAAAAACAAAGCGTTGTTCAGTTTTATGAATATATTGTATCGTATTTTAAAAACTATAAGAAAAACTTATAGTCTTTATAGAAAAGCGGGTAGTTTCTTTTTGCTTGTTAAAATATTATCATTACAGTATGAAAAGCAAAGGAGAAATGAAACGATGGGAAAATTATTATTAACAGGTGTTGACGGAAATTTAGGTGAAACTGCCGCTGAAATTTTGCTTACTTTAGAACCGAAAGAGAATCTGATCTTTTGCGGTTATAGTGAAGAGGCGCTCAAAAAATATGCAGATATGGGAGTCGAGACTCGTCAGACAAACTTTAACAACGCAGATGGATTGTCAGAGGCATTTAAAGGAGCAGATGCGCTGGCTCTTATTTCGATGCCGTTTGTAGGAGCGAAAAGACAGAAAGCTCATAAAAATGCGATAGATGCGGCAAAAGCGGCAGGAGTAAAACAGATTATTTATACTTCGTTAGTGAATGCAGACGATGAGACGAATCCGAGTGTTGAAAAGAAAGACCACATTTATACAGAAAATTATATAAAAGAGGTTGGATTAGATTATCAGTTTATGAGAAATTCACAGTATGCAGAGGCAATGGTCACAAATTACTTTACATATGTAAAAATGGGAACTCCGCTTACAAATTCACAGGGCGACGGATTGATGGCTTATATATCCAGAAAAGACTGTGCGAAGGCTGTGGCATACGCGCTCCACAGATCGGGCGAGTTTACACGGAAAGTTTGGAACATTAACGGACCGGAGCTGATGACAATTACTCGGTTTATCGAGATCGGAAATGAATCTACAGGAAATAATCTGACGTTTCAGAATGTAACGGATGAAGAAAACTATCAGATATGGGATGCTATGGGAGTGCCGAGAACGACGGACGGCGTATTCTTAGAAGACAGTGAAGCTCCGTTTTCAAGCGATGGAATGGTGACGTTTGCGCAGGCGATCAGAGAAGGAAAAATGGATATCTTTACTGATGATTTCAAAAAACTGACAGGGGATGATCCGATCACCGTAAAATATATGTTCGATCATAACGAAGATTTTCAGATCGGTGCAAGACATTCAAAAGATGATTAAATACTTTTGAAAGGAACATCGGAAAATGAACGAACAGAAAATGAACGAACAGAAAATGAACTACGAACATGTTTTAAGTCCTATCAAAATCGGCCCCATGACATTGAAAAACAGAGTTTCTTTCACTCCTGTATGGCCGTCCTTTGCGACGGCGGACGGTCATGTAAACCGTGAATTGATTGAGTGGGTAAGGGATATCGTAAAAGGCGGAGCGGCATGTATTAATATCGGATGTGGCTGTGTCAATCGAAATCTCCCTCCGTTTGTCACTCATCTACTGCGAATGAGCGAAGAAAGTGTCGTAAATGAAATGACGATCTTATCCGATCTTGTCCATATGTATCAGTGCAAGATCGGAATAGAACTTTTTGCCATTAATATGTATGGCGGAAACTTCGCAGACAGAGATCACAACAGCGATAAGCCGGCGGTAGAGCTTGACCCTACTTATATGACGAAAGAACAGATCAAGGAATATATTGAAGATTTTGCATTAGCGGCAGAGCGCGCGGTAAGATGCGGAGTTGACAGTCTTGTGATCCATGGAGCTCACGGGCAGCTTCCGGGATGCTTTTTGAACAAGAGGATCAATGAAAGAACAGATGAATACGGCGCGGATACGATTGAAAATGCATCAAGATTTACGGTGGAACTGCTCGCTGCGGTTCGTGAGAAAATCAAAGACCGTCTGGCTATCGAATATCGGATCAATGCAAATGATATGATTGAGGGTTCGCCTTCCTTGGATGAAGTTATCGCATTTGTAAAACGGATTGAGCCGTATATCGATCTTCTTCATGTATCCAGAGGGATGCATTCCGAGCAAAAACTTGCTCCTTATATGAATCAGCCGATCTATTACGATCATGGGATCAACATCGAAGACGCGGCAAAAATCAGGAAAGAGATTTCTGTTCCGGTGACGGTAGTCGGTTCGGTTACATTAGAGCAGGCGGAACAGTATATTGCGGAAGGAAAGGCCGATATGGTTTCTATGGCGCGAGGACTGATGGCAGATCCGATGATGGTTAAGAACGCCAAAAGCGGATGCCCTGAGAATACAAGACCATGCGTCAGATGCAATTATTGTATTAACCGGACGCATTACGATCTTGCTCCGGTGAGGTGTTCTGTAAACGCAGAACTTGGAATGGAAACATTGTATATGAATCTGGGGAACACTTCGCCTAAGAGGATTGCCGTGATAGGCGGAGGACCTGCGGGAATCGAGGCGGCGAGAACGGCGGCGCAAAGAGGACATACAGTAGATCTTTATGAAAAAGAAGATCATTTAGGCGGAGTCCTCACAATGGCAGGCGCTCCGAAATTCAAGCAAGATATCAAAAAATATGTAGAATGGACGATTCATTCTATTTCCGGTCAAGAGAAGGTTTCTGTTCATTTAAACAGTGAAGTTAGGGCGGAAGATCTGAAGGAAAAAGACTATGATGCGGTGATCGTGGCAGTCGGAGCAGAGCCTGTTATTCCGAAGTTTGCGAAAGGCAGAGAGGATGTCGTATGGGTCGGAGATGTGGAGCTTGGGAAAGTTTCTGCAAAGAAACAAGTTGTGATCGTAGGAGCAGGACTTACCGGATGCGAAGCAGCGCTGTCTTTGGCAAAAGCGGGAAAAGAAGTTACTTTGGTTGACATGATCGATGTCTGTGACTTTGGAAGAGGAGGCGCCAAATTTAATCAAATTGCCCTGCGCGGATTGTTGGAAGCAGAACAGGTCAAGATGATCGGCGGTGTCAAAATGGACGTTGTGGGCGACCGCATCGTATTTGTGAAAAATGAAAAAACGATAGAACTTTCATATGAACAGATCATCCTTTCGCTGGGGGTAAAAGCAAATGAAGAGAAAGTACAGGCATTTGCGGATGCGGGGAGAGAAGTTGTTTTCGTCGGAGACTGTAATACGAAAATAGGAACATTATATCATGCGGTTCATACCGCTCATGAAGCGGCGTCTGTTTTATAAATGTAAATATACGAAAGAAGATCAAAAAGAGTGCTTTGTACTGCAACACGGTACAGGGCATTCTTTTTTTACAATCTTCTCGTCGAAAAATTTATGAAACTGTGGTAGAATAAAAAATGGTTTGGAAAAATGTAAGAGAACGGAAAGGACTCTATATGGGATTAACACATTTTGACGAAAACGGAAAAGCGGTCATGGTCGATGTGACCGACAAAAAAGAGACGGTACGAGAGGCTGTGGCAGAAGGAAAGATTCTTGTAAACCGGGACGTTTTTCAGGCTGTGAAAGCAGGGACAGTCGGTAAAGGCGACGTTTTGGCTGTTGCGGCAACGGCGGGGATTGCAGGGGCGAAGCGGACCTCAGATCTGATTCCTATGTGTCATATATTGCCGCTTACGAATTGTAAGGTGGATTTTCGTATGAATGAGAAAGAATGTGCGATCTTCTGTACCTGTACAGTGAAAGTGACAGGAAAGACCGGAGTCGAGATGGAGGCTTTGACAGGAGTGAGCGCCGCGCTTCTTACGATTTACGATATGTGTAAAGCATTGGATAAGAAGATGGAGATTACCGATATCCGTCTTTTGAAAAAGACCGGAGGCAAAAGCGGAGATATATGGAACGATTTTGACCGGCGTGCCGGACTTGTCGGTGAAAATCTGTCGGCAGAAAACAGATCTGCGGGAAATGCAGAGGCAGAAGATGTGGAGAACGTGTGGCGCAAAAAAGAGAAACGGGCGCGCAGATGGAAAGCTGCGGTCGTTACGATGAGTGATAAAGGATTTGCGGGAGAACGAGAAGATAAGAGCGGCCCGTTGATCTGTGAGATGATCGCGGATCAGGGATACGATGTTGTGAGAACGGAACTTCTCCCGGACGAACAAAAAGAAATTGAAAAGTGTCTATGTACACTTTGTGATGATGAAAAGGTTGATATCGTATTTACGACGGGAGGTACAGGGTTTTCTTTGCGTGATTGTACTCCTGAGGCTACGATGGCAGTTGCGCATCGGAATGTTCCGGGGATCGCAGAGGCGATGAGAGCAGCTTCGGCGGAAGTGACGCCGAGGGCAATGTTGAGCAGAGCTGTTTCCGCGATCCGAAATCATACGTTGATCGTGAATCTTCCGGGCAGTCCGAAAGCGGTAAGAGAAAATCTGGAAGCAGTTCTTCCGACAGTGGAACATGGACTTGAAATATTGACAGGACAGGCGGGAGAGTGCGGACGATGAACGATCAGTACGGCAGGCGGATTGATTACATGCGGGTATCCGTAACAGACAGGTGTAATCTTCGGTGTGTTTATTGTATGCCGGGAGAGGGCGTTTCCTTTCTTCCGCATGAAGACATCCTTTCTTTTGAAGAGATTGAAAGAGTGTGCAGGATCGGTGTAAGACTTGGCATTACGAAAATCAAGCTGACAGGCGGAGAGCCGCTTGTGCGGCGGGGAATACCGGATCTTGTCGGGAAATTAAAGGGGATTCCGGGTATAGATGAAGTGACGTTGACAACAAACGGGATATTATTAAAAGAACAAATAAACGAATTAGTTTCAAACGGGCTTGATTCTGTTAATATAAGCATTGATACGCTTGATGAAAGACGTTATTTTCGGATGACGCGGGGCGGTGATATAAAAAAGGCGTTGGAAGGCATGGAATCTGCGTTAAAATATCCTGATCTGAAAGTGAAAGTAAATTGTGTGCCTTTCTGTGAAGAAGATTGCATTTCTCTTGCGCTTTTGGCGAAAAAAAGGAAAATAGATGTCAGATTCATTGAGATGATGCCTATTGGAAACGGGAAAAATTTCAACGAAAAAATGTCTGAAGAAATATATAAATTGCTTCACAACGAATTTGGCGATTGTGAAATATATAAAAAAAGAGTAGGAAACGGACCGGCAGAGTATATTCGTTTTCATAATTTTGAGGGGAGAATCGGATTTATCAGCGCCCTTTCGCATAAATTTTGTTATAAATGTAATCGGATCAGACTCACTTCGGAAGGATTTTTAAAGCCGTGTCTGCAATACGGAAACGGCACAGACATTCGGGAAATGTTAAGAAACGGGGCGGCTGACAGTTTGATCGAGGAGAAGATGAGAGAAGCGGTGTTTTTTAAACCTGACGGCCATGAGTTCGGAAGATCTGAAAAAGGCGAAGAAATCGAAACAAAAAGGATGTCTCAGATCGGCGGCTGACAGGAATAAAGAAATCAGAGCAAAAAATCAGAGCAATAAGATAAAGAAGATAAAACAAAGATAGCGGGGAGTATGAGAAAAATGTCAGAAAAAGCAGAAAGCGGAACAGTGCTCGCAGTCTGTGTAAGCAGAGAAAAAGGAACGCAGAAGCAAAATGTGGGCAGCGCACATTTTATAGAAGATTTTGGGATAGAAGGCGACGCTCATGCCGGAAAATGGCATCGGCAGGTAAGTCTTCTTTCTCATGATAAGATCGAAGCGTTTCGGGCAAAAGGAGCAGAAGTGACCGACGGCGCTTTCGGAGAGAATCTTGTAGTAACAAACTTGGATTTTCGCTCCTTTCCGGTCGGAACACGGCTTATATGCCGCGATGTGATCTTAGAGATGACGCAGATCGGAAAAGAGTGTCATCACGGGTGTCTTATTTTTCAGAAGATGGGAGAGTGCATTATGCCGAGAGAAGGTGTTTTTGCAAAAGTGATCCGGGGCGGAGAGATCAAAACCGGAGATATTATGTTCGCAGAGAGAGCGGAAAGTTTCAAGTAAGCGGTCGTTTAAAGGAGGAGAAGGGGCGGGAGTGAAGAAGCGCGTATATAGATGAATCGGAAAGAAAGAGGCGTATCTATGGACAGATTCAAAAAGAAGACAGATGAAAACGGGGAGAGAACGAGTCTGAAAAGAAAAATCAGTATGAGAAAAACGGCAAAGATGATTGCGGTTGTAAGCTGTACGATTCTTATGCTGGCAGCCTGTTCTCCGAAAAAAGAGGTGATTTCGCAGTCTGTAACAGGAAATGAGGATAAAACGTACGATTCGGGAGAGTGGATTGTTCAGAAGAACGGTTCTCTCATACAAAATGCAGGCGGCAATCAGGACGGGGGAAAGAAGCGATACTGTTTTCAAGATGTGGAAGAGAACCGTTATGAAGCGCCGCTACTTTCGGATGTTCCGAAATGTACTTACGATTTTTCCGATTTAAAGACAGATGAGCAGACAGGTTATAAAAGCTATCAAGACCCGGAAACAGGTACAAAGGCAAAACTTGGGATTGACGTATCTGAATTTCAAGGAGAAGTGATCGACTGGAAGCAGGTGAAAGAATCCGGCATCGAATTTGTTATGGTCCGTCTCGGGTATCGGGCTTACGGAGAGAGCGGTTCTCTTGTATTGGATGCGATGTACGAGCAAAACGTGAAGAACGCTCTGGAAGCCGGGCTGCAGGTAGGCGTGTATTTTTTTTCACAGGCAGTTTCTCCGGCTGAGGCAGTGGAGGAAGCGGAATTTGTGCTTGAGCATTTGAAGCATTATAATATTACAGGTCCTGTTGTTTTTGATACAGAAGAGATCAAGTGGGACAGCGCAAGGACAGATGGAAATACGCGGCAGGATTTTACGAATTATTGCAAAGTGTTTTGCGATACGATCGAACATGCGGGATACGATCCGATGATCTACGCAAATTTAAAATGGATGACTTTTACGCTTGATATGGAGCAGCTTACAGAGTATGATTTCTGGTATGCGGATTATCATGAGACGCCGCAGTGTCCGTATGAATATAAAATATGGCAGTACAGTGAAACGGGCGCAGTTCCCGGTATCACGGGAAATGTAGATTTGAATTTATGGTTTCAGGAGGATTAAAAAATGAAATGGAATAAATTTCGGTTAAAGACGACGACGGAAGCAGAAGATATTGTAAGCAGTATGCTTATGGATCTCGGAATTCAGGGAGTGGAGATCGAGGATAAAATTCCTCTCACTCAGTCGGACAAGGAGCAGATGTTTGTAGATATCCTTCCGCAGACAGAAGCGGATGACGGCGTGGCGTATCTGAGTTTTTATTTGGAACCGGAAGAAGACAAAGAGAAGATCCTGTCGGATGTAAGAAGAGAACTGGAGGAAATGTCGGCTTATGTAAACGTCGGAGAGTGTCTGATCGAAGAGTCGGAAACGGAAGATGTGGACTGGGTGAACAACTGGAAGCAGTATTTTCACCAGTTTTATGTAGACGATGTTTTGATCATTCCGTCATGGGAAGAGGTAAAGCCGGAAGACGAAGATAAAATGATCATCCATATCGATCCGGGTACGGCGTTCGGAACGGGAATGCATGAGACAACTCAGCTTTGCATCCGCCAGATCCGCAAATATGTAACGGAGAATACGAAGATTCTTGACGTAGGGTGCGGAAGTGGGATTCTCGGGATGCTTGCGCTGAAATTCGGTGCAAAATATTCGGTCGGAACAGACTTAGATCCTTGTGCTATCGATGCGACTCATGAAAATATGGAAGTGAACGGAATCTCAAAAGACCGTTATGAAGTGATGATCGGAAACATTATCGATGACAAAGAAGTACAGGATAAAGTCGGATATGAGTGTTATGACATTGTTGCGGCCAATATTTTAGCGGACGTTCTTGTAGCGCTGACTCCGGTTGTCGTGAATCAGATAAAAAAGGGCGGAATCTATATTACAAGCGGTATTATCGATGATAAAGAAGAAACGGTTGTGGAAGCTGTGAAAAAAACAGGTCTGGAAGTGCTTGACATTACATATCAAGGCGAGTGGGTCTGTGTGACAGCCCGCAAAAATTAAAACGGTAAGGAGAAGAGGGATGCAGCAGTTTTTTGCAGAACCGTCATGGATCACAGAAAGTGAAATCTTGATCAGGGGCGCGGATCTCAACCATATGAAAAATGTACTTCGCATGAAAGCGGGAGAAGATGTAAGGATCAATGACGGTCAAGGGACGACTTATCTTTGCTGCCTGAATCGGTATGAGAAAGATCAGGCAGTGCTCGATGTGTTCCGAAAGCTGGATACCGAGACGGAACTTCCGTCGGAAATTATTTTGTTTCAGGGACTTCCGAAAGGCGATAAGATGGAATGGATCGTACAAAAGGCGGTAGAACTGGGCGCTCACAAAATCGTTCCGTTTTCGGCAAAACGTTCGGTCGTAAAGTTAGATGAGAAGAAAGCGGTGAAAAAGCAGGAACGCTGGCAGCTAATCGCAAAAGGAGCGGCAGAGCAGTCGGGAAGAGGCGTGATTCCGGAAGTCTGCGGAGTATGTTCTTTTACGGAAGCGTTAGAACAGGCAGAAAGTCTTGACGTCGTTCTTATCCCGTATGAACTGGAAGAAGGTATGGCCGAGACTGTGAGAGTGATCGAACAAATAGAACCGGGACAGTCGGTCGGGATATTTATCGGTCCTGAAGGCGGTTTTGAAGAAACGGAAGTGCTCAGGGCAAAAGAGAAAGGGGCGTGGCCGGTCACGCTTGGAAAGCGGATTTTAAGGACAGAGACTGCGGGTCTTACGACACTTTCGATCTTGATGTATCATATAGAAAGCCGCGCTGTGTCACCGAAAAGAAAAGAGTCATAATTTAATAGTAAGAAATCAGTAAAGGAAAGGAATCATGGAAGTTTATCTTGATAATTCAGCTACAACGATGTGTTATCCGGAAGTGGGAGAGCTTGTCTATCATATCATGTGTCGGGATTACGGGAATCCGTCGGCAATGTATCGGAAGGGAATGGAAGCTGAAAGATATATAAAAGAAGCAAAAGAAACGATTTCAAAGCTTTTGAAAGTAAATGCTAAAGAAATTATTTTCACCTCCGGAGGTACGGAAAGTGATAACCAGGCGCTGATAGGATGTGCGCGGGCCAATCGAAGGAACGGAAATCATCTGATCACTTCTTGTGTGGAACATCCTGCCATTTTGAATACAATGCGTTATCTGGAAGAGGAAGAAGGCTTTCGCGTCACGTATCTTCCTGTTGACGAATGCGGAAGAGTTCGGCTTGACGCGCTGAAAGAAGCGCTTTGTCCGGAGACGATCCTTGTATCGGTCATGTATGTCAATAACGAGATCGGAACGGTACAGCCCGTTGCTGAGGCGGCCCGGATCGTGAAGCAGTATAAACAGTCGATCTTATTTCATACGGATGCGGTTCAAGGATTCGGAAAGTATAAGATCTATCCGAAAAGACTCGGAGTCGATATGCTTTCGGCCAGCGGACATAAGATCCACGGACCGAAAGGGGCGGGATTTCTTTATGTGGACAGCCGTGTGAAGATCAAACCGATCATTTTCGGAGGCGGTCAGCAAAAAGATATGCGTTCAGGTACAGAAAATGTACCGGGGATCGCGGGATTGGCGCTTGCGTCAAAAATGATCTATCAGGATCTTGAGCTGAAAACGGAGCATATGCGGGAACTGAAAACGTATTTTATAGACCATATTTCACAGATTGGCAATGTGAAAGTGCATGGGCTTACAGATGAAGGAAGCGCTCCGCACATTGTCAGCGCGGGATTTGCCGGAGTAAGGAGCGAAGTCCTGCTCCATACGCTGGAAGATCGGGGGATCTGTGTGTCGGCAGGCTCGGCATGTGCATCTAATCATCCGGCGATAAGCGGTGTTCTTCAGGCGACAGGAACGCCGAGAGAATATCTTGATTCGACGCTGCGGTTCAGTTTGTCGGAGTTTACGACAAAAGAAGAAATTGACTATACGCTGGAAACACTATATAATTGTATTCCGATGCTTCGGAAATATACACGGCGCTGATTTCACATGACAGAAAGATATGGCGCAAAGAAGGAGAAGAAGATGGAGTTTCATTCATTTTTGATTAAATACGGAGAAATAGGAATCAAGGGAAAGAATCGTTATATATTTGAAGATGCGCTTGTGCGTCAGATCAGGTATGCTCTTCAGAGCGTAGACGGAGAATTCCTTGTTCATAAATGTCACGGAAGAGTCTATGTGGACTGCGAGGGTGAATATGATTATGAAGAGACGGTTGAAAGTCTCAAAAAAGTATTCGGCATTGTAGGGATCTGTCCGGTTGTCCGCAAAGAAGTGAAAGATCCGGAAGGATTGAAAAAAGACGTGACTGCTTATGTAGGCGAGATGTATCCTCAGGCAGACAAGACGTTTAAAGTAGAAGCGCGCCGCGCGAATAAACGCTATCCGATGAATTCGATGGAATTAAACTGTGCGCTTGGCGAGGCGGTTCTTGATGCATATCCTGAGATGAAAGTCGATGTGCACGATCCGGAAGTACGTCTGAATGTAGAGATAAGAGAAGAAGTTTATATTTATTCCGAGATCATTCCGGGTCCGGGAGGAATGCCTGTCGGAACAAACGGCAGTGCGATGCTTCTGCTGTCGGGAGGGATCGACAGTCCGGTAGCCGGTTATATGGTTGCGAAACGCGGCGTTGAACTGGAGGCGGTTTATTTTCACGCGCCGCCGTATACAAGTGAGAGAGCGAAAGAAAAAGTGATAGATCTTGCAAGACTCGTATCTGCTTATTCAGGTCCGATCAAGCTTCACATTGTTAATTTTACCGATATTCAGCTTGCCATTTATGAAAAATGTCCGCACGATGAGCTGACGATCATCATGCGTCGGTATATGATGCGGATCGCAGAACATTTTGCGAAGAAAAACGGCTGTCTCGGTCTTGTTACGGGCGAGAGCATCGGACAGGTGGCGAGTCAGACGATGCAGAGTCTTGCGGCGACAAACGCTGTCTGCACACTGCCGGTATACCGTCCGCTTATCGGATTTGATAAGAAAGAGATTGTGGAAATATCTGAAAAGATCGACACATACGAAGTTTCAATCCAGCCGTTTGAAGACTGCTGCACGATTTTCGTGGCAAAGCATCCGGTGACAAAGCCGAATGTAGAAAGAATCGAAAAGTCGGAGATCAATCTGGCAGATTGTATCGATGATCTGATGAAGACGGCGCTTGAAACTGTAGAAGTGATCACCGTAGGGGCATAGAATCACCGAAAGTGCCAAAAGGCATGTTCCGGGATTGTAAGCGGCTGCCGAAGTTTTGGTATATCCCGGGCTTTGGCTCGTCGCCATTACAAAAAAGCTGTCTCAAAAGAGACAGCTTTTTGCATTTTTGCATTTACGCATAAATATGTTTGACTGTTATTATTTGATGATATACGGGTCAAGTGCAGCGAGGATTGCATCAACGTCGCCGTCTGCGTGAATGTTAAGATCAATCGGTTTGGAGAGATCAAGACTGAAAATTCCCATGATGGATTTGGCGTCTATAACGTATCTTCCGGATACTAAATCGAAGTCGTTGTCGTATTTTGTGATCTCATTTACGAAAGATTTTACTTTGTCGATTGAATTTAATGAAATCTGTACAGTTTTCATTTTGCTACCTCCTTGAAATATGTGATAAAATAGGGTCAAAACCCTATGAATATTCTACGGGATAGGGAACTAAAAGTCAAGGAACAATGATAGAAAGAATAGGAAAAAGAGGTAAACTTATGAAAAAAGCGGCACTTCATAATCTTGGATGTAAAGTAAACGCATATGAGACGGAAGCAATGCAGGAAATGCTTGAACAGGCAGGTTATGAGATCGTTCCCTTTAAAGAAGGGGCGGATGTTTATATTATCAATACATGCACGGTGACAAATATAGCAGACAGGAAATCTCGGCAGATGCTCCACCGCGCAAGAAAATTAAACCCGGACGCGGTCGTTGTGGCGGCGGGGTGTTATGTACAGGCGCAGGAAGGTAAGGAGATCGATCCGTGTATTGATATTGTGATCGGAAATAATCATAAAAAAGATCTGCCGGAATTATTGAAACAATATGAAATGGAAAAAAGCGGTCATGCAGAATATGCGATGGAAGATATCAACCGTACGAAAGAGTATGAAGAACTGCATTTGACAAAACCGGGAGATCATACGAGAGCGTATATTAAAGTGCAGGACGGATGTAATCAATTTTGTACGTATTGTATCATCCCTTATGCGAGGGGCAGAGTGCGGAGCAGGCAGACAAAGGACGTACTGGAAGAAGTGAGAGATCTTGCCGGAAACGGATATAAAGAAGTTGTTCTTACAGGAATCCATCTGAGTTCTTACGGTATTGATTTTGACGGGCAGAGACATCTGCTTGATCTTATAAAAGAAGTACACAAAGTCGAAGGGATCGAACGGATCCGTCTCGGTTCTCTTGAGCCGGGGATTATTACGGAAGAGTTTGCAAAAGAGCTTTCCGGTATGCCGAAAGTGTGTCCGCATTTTCATCTTTCTCTTCAAAGCGGATGTGACGCGACGCTGAAGCGGATGAACAGAAAGTATACAAGCGGAGAATATTATGACAGGTGTCAGATATTGAGAAAATATTTTGATCATCCGGCTCTTACAACAGATGTGATCGTCGGATTTCCGGGGGAGACAGAGGAAGAGTTTGAAGCTTCCTATGCGTTTGTCGACCGGGTTGATTTTTATGAAACGCACGTTTTCAAATACTCGAAGCGAGAAGGGACAAAAGCGGCAGTGATGGACGGCCAGATCGATGAGAAGATCAAAGGGGAAAGAAGCGCCCGTATGATCGCTCTCGGCGAACGGAAGAAAAAGGCATACGAGGACAGCTTTATCGGAAAAGAAGTGGAAGTTCTTTTTGAAGAACGCGCGCAGATCGAGGGAAAGTCTGTTATGACAGGACATACAAAAGAGTATATGAAAATTGCACTAGAAACCGAAAAAAATATTTCTAATTGTATCGTAAAAGTGAGAATTGAAAATCATTCACAAATTATACGTTGAATTTTGAATGGGAGTATATTAGAATTGTAGGTAGTGATTTCGGAGTTTCCGAAAATGAAAAATGAGGAATAGAATTCTTATACAAAAAGACAGAAGGTAAGGAGGAACAGCAAGATGAGTGATCTCAGCAACACACAATTCTTTCAGGTAGAACCGGGACCGCAGATTTCGGCCGGAGACATTTTGGAGATCGTGTTTAAGGCGCTGAAAGAAAAGGGATATAATCCGGTGAATCAGATCGTCGGATATATCATGTCGGGAGATCCGACATATGTTACAAGCTTTAACGGAGCGAGAAGCCTGATCATGAAAGTAGAGAGAGATGAGTTGGTCGAGGAGCTGTTAAAAGCGTATATCGAACATCATTCGTGGGAATAATCAGATATGAGAATTATGGGACTTGATTATGGGTCGAAAACGGTAGGCGTTGCGATCAGCGACGCTTTTCGCCTTACGGCTCAGGCAGTGGAGACGATCGAGAGAAAAGAAGAAAATAAACTTCGGCGGACTTGCGCGAGGATAGAGGAACTGATCAAAAAGTATGATGTGGAGAAGATTGTCCTCGGCTTTCCGAAACATATGAATAACGATATCGGAGAGCGTGCGCAGCAGTCTATGGAATTCGGAGAGATGCTCAAACGCAGAACCGGGTTAGAGGTCATTTTGTGGGATGAGAGACTGACGACCGTAGAGGCGGAACGTACTCTGATCGAGAGCAACGTGCGCCGTGAAAACAGAAAGAAACATATAGATCAGATCGCCGCAGTGTTTATTTTGCAGGGTTATCTTGATCTGATGCATATGAAAAAACAGGCAGAATGAATGAAGTCTGTCATTTTTGTATAGGCAATGAGCCAAAGTCCGGGATATGCTAAGACCTTGGCGGCTGCTTACAATCCCGGAAGATGTCTTTTGGCGCTTTCGGTGATTTTGTGCAGGATATCAGGATAGAAAAATAAAAGATGTAAGGGGTTCGGATATGGAAAAAGTAAAGTTTGCATTTGCGGATGGAAACGGTGAGGACGAATTTTTTATACTTGAAGAAACAAAAATCAACGGGAGCGCGTATATTCTTGTTGCGGAGTCGGAGGATGACGATGCGGAATGTCTGATATTAAAAGACGTTCGTGATGAAGAATCAGGCGAGAGCGTTTATGAGATCGTTGAAAATGAGAAAGAGTTACAGGCGGTCTCCAAGGTGTTTGAGGAACTTCTTGAAGATGTGAGTATTGAACTCTGATCTAAGAAGAAAATTACATTGTATGCTATGGGAACTTCCGAGAGTTTCCATGGGGAATCGGACAGTGATATATAAGATATGACAGTATGGCAAAATGCGTGAAATCGCAGTGAAAAATGTCTTTTGGATGTTTCGGGTGAGGATAGAATGAAAAAGAACAGGACAGAAGAACTGCTCAAAGAAAAATTAAGAGAAAAAGGGTTGAAAGTTACGAATCAGAGAATTTTGATCCTTTCTGTCTTGGAGCAGAATAAAGGCAGGCATTTGACTGCGGAAGATATTTATGAGCTGGTGACGCAGGAGCATCCGGAAATCGGACTTGCAACTGTGTACCGTACGATCCAGCTTTTATGGGATATGCAGCTCATAGACAAGATTAATTTGGATGAGGGATGTGTGCGTTACGAGATCGGACATCTGCTGGACGGCGGATCGAAACATAACCACCATCATCTTATATGCAGAACTTGCAATAAAATCATTCCTTTCGATGATGACCTTCTGGAAGAAGCGGAACGTCACATTGAACGTACGATTGGATTTCATGTTCTTGATCATGAAGTAAAGTTTTACGGAATATGCAGAGAATGCATGAAAAAGGGGAAATAGTGGAGGTGTTTATTTTTTGAAAAAACAGAATAACGGAAAATTGCGTATCATACCGCTTGGAGGATTAGAGCAGATCGGTATGAATATTACTGCCTTTGAGTATGAAGACAGTATTGTTGTCGTGGACTGCGGTCTGGCATTCCCGGAGGATGATATGCTTGGGATCGATCTTGTGATCCCTGATGTAACATACTTGAAAGACAATGCATCGAAAGTGAAAGGGTTTGTTATCACACATGGTCACGAGGATCACATCGGCGCGCTTCCGTATGTGCTCAAAGAGATCAATCTGCCGATCTATACGACGAAACTTACGATGGGCATTATTGAAAACAAACTAAAGGAGCATAATCTTCTTCGGACGACGAAGCGGAAAGTTGTCCGCCACGGACAGTCGATCAATCTTGGAAAATTCAGGATTGAATTTATTAAAACGAACCACAGTATTCAGGATGCGTCTGCCCTTGCGATCTATTCGCCTGCCGGTGTCGTAATCCATACCGGAGACTTTAAAGTCGATTATACGCCGGTGTTCGGAGATGCGATCGATCTGCAGCGGTTTGCGGAGATCGGAAAGAAGGGTGTGCTTGCTCTGATGTCAGACAGTACGAATGCGGAGCGGCGAGGATTTACCCAGTCGGAAAAGACGGTCGGTATTACGTTTGATCATATTTTTGCGGAACATCAGAATACAAGGCTGATCATCGCTACGTTCGCTTCTAACGTGGATCGTGTGCAGCAGATTATCAATTCGGCATATAAGTACGGAAGAAAAGTAGTTGTGGAAGGACGCAGCATGGTGAATATCATTGCGACAGCGTCAGAATTGGGATATTTGGATGTGCCGGAAAACACATTGATCGAGATCGATCAGATGAAGAATTATCCGCCGGAGAAAATGGTTCTTATCACAACAGGAAGTCAGGGAGAGTCTATGGCGGCTCTGTCGAGAATGGCGGCGGACGTGCACAGAAAAGTGACGATACAGCCAAACGATACGATCATCTTCAGTTCTAATCCGATTCCGGGAAATGAGAAGTCTGTTTCCCGTGTGATCAACGAACTTTCTTCCAAAGGGGCGGAAGTTATTTTCCAGGATGCCCATGTATCGGGACATGCCTGTCAGGAAGAACTGAAATTGATCTATTCTCTTGTGAAGCCGAAATATGCCATTCCGGTTCACGGAGAATACCGTCATTTGAAAGCAAATGCGGAAGTGGCAAAATCACTTGGAATTCCGAAGGAAAATGTATTTATCATTCAGTCCGGAGATGTGCTGGAACTGTGCGACGACAGTGCGGAAGTAGTGGATAAAGTACACACGGGAGCGATTCTTGTAGACGGACTCGGAGTAGGAGACGTAGGAAACATCGTGCTTCGGGACAGACAGCATTTGGCAGAGGACGGTATTATCATCGTTGTGCTTACGCTTGAGAGAAGAACGAACCGCCTGCTTGCAGGTCCGGATATTGTATCGCGAGGCTTCGTTTATGTAAGAGAATCAGAAGAACTGATGGATGATGCGAGAAGAGCGGTATCCGAGGCGGTGGATAAGTGTCTCTCGGGACGTCATACAGACTGGAATAAGATCAAACTTGTGATCCGTGATTCCATGAACGACTATATTTGGAAAAAGACAAAGAGAAAACCGATGGTGATTCCGATCATCATGGATGTGGATGTGTAAATTATGATAGTAGATGAACGTATTATTACATTCATCAATTCGCTGGACACGAAAAACAGTGAAATATTAGAGGACATCGAGAGAGAGGCTCTGGCTGATAACGTGCCTATAATACGCCGTGAGATGCAGAGCTTCTTAAAGGTGCTCCTTATGGTAAAAAAACCTATGCGCGTTCTGGAAGTCGGAACTGCCGTAGGTTTCTCTGCGTTATTGATGAGTGAATATGTACCGGAAGAATGTGCGATCACAACGATTGAAAATTATGAGAAGAGAATACCGATCGCAAGACAAAATTTTGTCCGTGCAGGAAGAGAAAAGAAAATCACTTTGCTGGAAGGCGATGCGATGGATGTGCTGAAAACATTGGAAGGACCGTATGATTTTATTTTTATGGATGCGGCGAAAGGTCAGTACATTCATTATCTGCCGGAGATACTGCGTTTGCTTGCAAAGGGCGGTATCCTTGTCTCGGATAATGTGATGCAAGACGGTGATGTGATCGAGTCACGTTTCGCGGTAGAACGGCGGGATCGTACGATTCATGCGCGGATGCGGGAATATCTGTACGAATTAAAACATAACGATGCGCTTGTGACATCGATCATTCCATTGGGAGACGGAGTGGCGCTGAGTGTGAAAAAGGAAGTCGGAACGGACATTGCGCAGTAAAGCGCAAAATTATAAGCCGCCATAAAAACAGAAAAAGAAGAAGTAGGAGAATGAAGAAAAAGATGAGCAGACATCCTGAGTTATTAATTCCGGCGAGCAGTCTGGAAGTGTTGAAAACAGCAGTTATTTTCGGAGCTGATGCGGTCTATATCGGAGGAGAAGCTTTCGGTCTTAGAGCAAAAGCGAAGAATTTTTCAACGGAAGAGATGCGAAAAGGGATTCAATTCGCACATGAGCATGGTGTGAAAGTATATGTGACCGCTAATATTCTGGCGCACAACGATGACCTTGCCGGGGTGCGTGAGTATTTTGAAGAGTTAAAGGAAATCAAACCGGATGCACTGATCATTGCAGATCCGGGAGTATTTGAGATTGCCAAAGAGATATGCCCCGAGATAGAAAGGCATATAAGCACTCAGGCAAATAATACAAATTATGCAACCTATAATTTCTGGTATAAACAGGGGGCGAGTCGAGTCGTATCTGCCAGAGAGCTGTCGATGGAAGAGCTCAAAGAGCTTCGGGCGAATATTCCCGAAGATTTGGAAATCGAGACGTTTATCCACGGGGCGATGTGTATCTCTTATTCGGGAAGATGTCTTTTGAGTAATTATTTTACGGGAAGAGATGCGAACAGAGGAGCATGTACTCATCCGTGCCGCTGGAAATATGCGGTCGTGGAAGAAAAAAGACCGGGAGAGTACCTTCCTGTTTATGAAAATGAAAGAGGAACTTACATTTTTAACTCAAAAGACCTGTGTATGATCGAACATATACCGGAGCTGATCGATGCGGGGATCGACAGTCTGAAGATCGAAGGCAGAATGAAAACCGCTCTGTATGTGGCGACAGTGGCAAGGACGTACCGAAAAGCAATCGATGACTATAAGAAAGATCCGAAGTTATATGAACAGAACATGCCATGGTATAAGGAACAGATCTCAAATTGTACTTACCGCCAATTTACGACCGGATTTTTCTTTGGGAAACCGGATGAGACGACACAGATCTATGACAGCAACACATACAATAAAGAGTATACTTATCTTGGCATTGTCGGGGAGATCAAAGACGGATTGTGCCGGATAGAGCAGAGAAACAAATTTTCTGTCGGGGAAACGATTGAAATCATGAAGCCGGACGGCAGAAACATAGAAGCGGAAGTGCTGCGCATCCTGAATGAAGAGGGAAAAGAGCAGGAAAGTGCGCCCCACTCGAAACAGCTACTCTATGTTGAACTAAGTGAAATCCCGGACGTATATGATATTTTGAGAAGAAAAGAAGAGGAATCAAAATAGAAGAAAATATAAATAGAAACGGCATAGACAAAGGCGTTTATCGTATCTTTGGCTATGCCGTTTTGTAATGGAGAAAATAAGAGAGCGAAACTGTTCAAAAAGACGGTGAAATGACAAAATGATTGATAGAAAAGGAAGTAAATATGATGAAAATAGATGAAAAAAACAAAAAAAGTACATCGTAAATGAGTAAAAAATGATATAATGATAGATGGTAGTATCCTGATAATATTATGAGAAAAGGAAGGAAAAGGTTTATGGCAGGAAAAGTGATCAAAAGACTGCTCGCAGGGGTTCTTACAGTCGCCGTTGTGATACCGGGCAATTTTGTTCCGGCGCAGGCGACGGAAGAACCGCAAGAAGACTACCTCATTTATCCGAATCCACATAAGGTGGAGTATCAGGAAGGAGATTACATTCTCGGAAAAGAATTGAATGTAATCTATGACAAAGGAATCGATGAGGCGACAAAAGACCGTCTGCAAGAGGCGGCGGACCTCAAAGGAATCGAGGTAAACGAAGCAGAGCAGCCTAAGGAAGGCACAACCAATGTATATGTCGGTGTACATGGACAGGACGGAACGGCAGAAGATTATATTACAGAAGAATATCAGCCGGAAGAGTCTTTGTTTGGAAAGACGGATTCTTACTTTCTGGCAAGTGATGAGAATGTAATATCCGTACTTGGAAAAGATGCAGATTCTGCATTTTATGGATTGACTACGTTGTATCATGTTTTCGCTCAGATGGACGGTCTGACGATCAGAAACTTTGAGATCGAGGACTATGCGGACGTAGTAAGCCGTGGGTTTATCGAAGGTTATTATGGAAATCCGTGGTCTACACAAGACCGTGTGAATCTGATGAAGTGGGGCGGATATTACAAATTAAACGCATATTTTTATGCGCCGAAAGACGACCCGAAACATCGTACACAGTGGGACGTGCTTTATACAGAAGATGAGCTGGCAAATAAAATCAGACCGCTTGCAGAAGCGGGAAATGAATCAAAATGCCGATTTGTCTATGCCCTTCATCCGTTCCCGCAGGGCAATCATCTTCGTTTTGATGACAATTACGAAGCGGATTTGGCGAAACTTCAGGCAAAATTCAAACAGGTAATCGATCAGGGTGTACGTCAGATCGCAATCCTTGCAGACGACTTTTGGAATCCGGGCGGACCGAATGGAGTACGTCTGTTAAACGATATGACTGCATGGCTTGAAGAGGTGAAAAAGCAGTATCCGGATATGAAGATGACGATCCCTTATGTTCCGTATGACTATATGGGCAACGGAAGCAGCGCAGAACTTCAGGAGTTGAAAAAAGCTCCGGATAATATCCAGATCGTTATGACCGGCGGAAGAGTATGGGGAGAAGTAACAAATAACTTTACTTCTACGTTTACAAATAATGTTGGACGCGGACCGTTTATGTGGATCAACTGGCCGTGTACGGATAACTCTAAGAAACATTTGATCATGGGCGGTTATGATACGTTCCTTCATCCGGGAGTAGAGCCGTCTAAAATCCAGGGAATCATGCTCAACCCGATGCAGCAGTCAGAACCGAGTAAGGTTGCTATTTTCGGTAATGCAGATTACGCATGGAATATTTGGGAGACAAAGGAAGAGGCAGACAAGTCATGGAATGATGCATTTTCCTTTGTAGATCATAATTCGGCAATTACGAATGATGCGAGCGACGCCCTGCGTGAATTATCAAAGCATATGATCAATCAGGCGATGGATACGCGTGTAACACCTTTGCAGGAATCTGTTGTACTGAAAGAGAAGTTAAATGCATTTAAAGAAAAACTGGAAGCAGAGACTCTCACGGCGGAAGAAGTAGATGAGGTAATCGCAGAGTTTGAAGTGCTTCAAAAAGCTTCAAAGACATATCGTGCAGGCGGAAACGAGGCAATCAAAGGTCAGATCGTATATTGGCTGAATTGCTGGGACGACACGACAGAAGCGGCGATCGCATACTTAAACGGCGTAAAGAGCGCTCTGGCAGGAGACGTATCTTCTGTGATCAGCTATAATACAGCAGGAAAGACGGCGTTCGACCGTTCAAAAACATATGACTTTTTATATGTGGATCATCAGGAATATGCCGAGGTCGGCGTACAGCACATTGTTCCGTTTATCAATACATTGGCAGAGTATGTATCTGCAAAAGCGGAAACAGCGGTCAATCCCGACAAAGTGATCCAAAAATTCATTACAAGCAGAAAAGACGCGCCGACAGGTTCTAAAGAAAATATTTTTGACGGCGACGAGTCTACAAGTGCAGTTTACAAAACGCCGAATTCATTGTCGAAAGATGATTATATCGGTGTAGAATACAACAAAGTAATCGATATTGACAGCATTCGTTTCCTTCTCGGAGGCGGAAAAGATCATTTTGAACATGCAAAACTGCAGTATATGACAGAAGAAGGAACATGGGAAGATCTGACGTTGACAGGCATGGAAAACAATTTTGCCGGAGAATTCGGTAAAGTTCAGGACATCAATGTAAAAGAAGCAAATCTTCCGAGTGATCTGAAAGCAAAAGGAATTCGCCTCATTGCGACAGCGGCAAATGTAAATGACTGCTGGCTTGAGGTACGCGAAATCCAGATCAACAAAAAAGAAGAAGTTTCCGAAGATACAGAGCGTTACACAGGAGATGTGACATTTAGCGGTATTTCCACACAGGGAGATGATCACACGGCGGCAAAAATGTTTGACGGAGATCTGTCTACAGAAATGTGGATCGCTAAAGGGCCGTACAGCGGCGAAGGAAAAGATACGATCGCGGCAGACGCTTATATTCAGGTTACATTCCAGGAAGCAAAGCAGATCGGAAGCATAAGAATGACACAGGGCAAAACTTCTTCTGCGGATGTGTTTAAAAAAGTAGAAATACAGTATAGCACAGACGGACAGAACGGTTGGAAAAAGGCAGGAGAGTTTACGAACGCGAAAGATCAGACAGTAAACATTAACGTAACTGACAAGATCAAAGCAATCCGTCTTGTGAATAAAGAGAGGACGGCAGGCTGGGTACGCATCGGTGAATTAGATATCCGCGCGCCGAAGAATATGACGACTCCGATCACATACAAAGTGATCAAGACGGAGCGTTGGAAAGTAGCGCAAGGGAAAGAGACGAGTCTTTATGACGGAGACGACAATACATTCGTATGGTACGATCCTGATGGAGACGGAAATTCAACAAGTGACTCTGTTCTGAAAGATGATTTCTTAGGATATGACCTCGGAACAGAAGCTGTATTGGAAAGCGCTCATATCGTAGTCGGAAACAGCGGCGGCGACAAGCTTTTAAAATATGCGGTTGAGACGTCTGTAGATAAAGAGACATGGACTCCGGTTGAAGGGTATGCAGAGCATACGGGAGCGGCAGAAGGAAAAGACGTACTGAACATTGATCTGAAAGGTGTGACGGCGCGTTACATCCGTATCCGCAATCTGGAGAAGAAACCTACGTGGGCAAAATTCTCTGAGTTTACTGTAAAACAGAAAGTTGATCAGACAGGAACAACAGAGAATATTTATACAAATGTAAAGGATCACGGAATGCTCGGAACGACAGAAGCAGGTATGTCTTCTTTGCAGCCGGGAACGATCAGCCTGAAAAAAGATCAGTATATCGGCGTTGACTTAAAGAACATCAAAGCGATCGAAAACATTGCAGTGAAAGCGGGAGAAAATGCGAATGTGAAACTGCAAAGCTCTATGAACGGAGTGATCTGGACTGATGTTAATGCAGGAGCATTGGAAGACGCAAGATATGTAAGACTTTACAATGCGGGAAATGAGACACAAAATGTTGCGGTTGAAGAATTCAAAGTAACATATGCGTTTATCGGAGAGAAAACGGTAGAAAGTGATTTTGCTCAGAAAGATTCGGCAAACGATATGCGAAGCAACGGACAAGTCGGAAATGTATTCGACGGAAAGCTTAATACGCTTGGCAAGATCACAGGAACACAGGATGCAGGGAAAAAGATCGTATTCGATCTCGGACAGACTGTGAATTTTGAATCGTTCAGATACTATGTAAAAGAGACATGTCTTGATTTCTTAAGACATGCAAAATTTGAGGTAGCTGACAGGAAAGATGCCACAGACGATCAGTGGACAAAGATCCTTGAAGTCGGAAACGCAGAGGCTGTGCAGATGTCGGTTAATGCGACAGCGAAAGATGCGGAATATCTGCTTCATGATACTACAAATCCGGGAAATATGTATGCAGAGGCAACCGGATTGAATGTGTCGGGACGTTATTTGAGAATCGTACCGCTTACAACATATACGGGGCGATGGGTTGAACTGTATGAGCTTCAGATCAACGGCGGAGCTTATATGACAACAGAGGCAAACCGCGACATCATATCAGAAACAGCGGAAGAAGCGGGCAAGATCCCGTCTAATGTATTTGACGGAAACTTTGCGACAACATACAAACCATCTGCGGCAAACGGTTCGTTTACATATCGCATCAGCGAGCCGGATCAGAGAACGATCCGTATCATACAGAACGGTAAGGCGTCGAATGCAGATGTACAGGCAGTTCTCTATAAAGACGGAGCAAAACAAGAAGCTGTCACAACCGGAAAGCTGAATCAGACGATCAATGAATTTGCGGTTGGAAAAGACAGTCAGATTCTGGAAGTTATCGTGACATGGGCGGAAGACATTCCGGAGATTTCTATTATAAAGACAAGTGAAAAGGAAAAAGCAGCGGTCAATAAAGATGCGCTGAATGAGGCGATCAAAAAGCCGATCGACGATAAGTGGACTGCCGGAAGCAAACAGGCGGCAGAAGAAGCAAAAGCAGCGGCAGAAGAGATCACGGCAAATGAGTATGCAACACAAGAGGTTGTAGATCTGGCAGAAAAAGCGCTTCTTGCCGCACACAAAAACGCGGTTGTCAAAGGCGATGTTACTGCATTGGAAAACGCTCTGAACAATATGAAAGCAGGCAAAGAAAACGTCGGAACAGAGGAAGCACCTGTTTATGTAGAAATTTATTCAGCGAGAACTTATGCGGCATATGAGTCGGTGATGAATGAGATCAGAGAGGCGTTAAAAGATAAAGAAAATGTTTCGGAGAAAGAAGCGCAAGATCTGACGACAAAACTTGAAAAAGCCGAAAAAGTATTAGTATACTCATCGATCCAGAGAGAGCTGGCAGAAACAGAGTTAGAAAACGCAGTAAAATATAATAAAGACGACTATACAACTGTTTCTTATAAAGCATATACAGACGCAAAATCAGCATTAGATGCGATTGTGAAAGCAGATAAGACAGAGCGGAAGAACCCGAAAGAAGTCTATACTGCACGCAGCGCATTTGCACAGGCAGAAGAAGGTCTTGTTAATATAGCTGCATTGAAAGCAAAACTTGCAGAAGTTAAAAAACTGGATGAAAAGCTTTATACGGCAGACAGTTGGAACACACTTCAAGATGCAGTGAAGAATGCAGAGGCTTATCTGGAAAACGGAACAAAAGATCAGGTAGATCAAGCAGTTTCCGATCTGGAAAATGCAGTGAATAGTCTGGTAGAAAAAACAGAAGTAACTGTAGATGATGTCATTGCAGAAATGGAAAAAGTAAACGGCAAAGATTACACTGAAGTAAGTTTCGGCGCACTTCAGGCTGCGATCAGCAAAGCAAAAGCAGATAAAGATCAGAACGATCCGGCATTAGATCAGGCGAATATCGCTGCAATGAAAGAAGCGAAAGCGGCGCTTGTAAGTATCGTAGATTTGAAGGCTACTCTTAATGAAGCTGCTCAGCATAAAGCAGGTACTTATACGGTAAGTTCTTATAAGCTTTTGAAAGATGCTGTGACAAATGCAGAACCGTTGAAAGTAAACGGTACAAAAGAAGAGGTTGCCAATGCGGCGGCAGCAATCCGTGCGGCGATCAAGGGTCTGGACAAACGTGCAGTTGGTTTGGATGAGTACAGAGACTCTATCGTATTGAAGAAACCGGAAGGTTATACAGAAGAAAGCTATGCGGTATATAAAAAGGCATATGATGCGCTGATGGCTCTGGATTCAAAGGAGACAACAGCAGAAATGTTTGCAAATGCGAAATCTGCATTTGAAGCTGCACAGGCAGGTCTTGTACAGAAGCCGGGAAATAACGGAACAGGAAGTTCTTCAAACGGAGCGGTTGCAACCGGAGATACAGTGAATGTTTCGGCATTAGCCGGATTATTCCTGTCACTTTTGATGATAGCGGCGTTTATGAAACGTAAAACATTCTTGGGTCTTTTTGGAAAAGATGAATAAAATTTAAAATTGATTCAAGTGATAATATCAAAAAGATGTAAGAGAACTTGAAGTTAAGAATCGCCAGTTCCGGCAGAGAAGCCGGAGCTGGCGATTTGCTTTGAATAACAGATGGAAGATGCGGATTAAAGAAAAATCTCGGCTTTTTTATCGCTCTGACAGACTTTCGTTAATTTCTTCGTTGCTATATTCAATTTAAAAGCGCTGACATATCTGGCTTTCTGTTTGCAGAAACGGACACATTTCATACAGCCGATACATTTATCATGATCTGTCTTTTTCGGATTGTCAAGAGAGATTGCTCCTGCCGGACAGATCTTTGCGCAGGCGCCGCATTCTGTACAAAGGGAAACGTCGGCTTTCGGGAAAAGTACGTTTTTTCCATATTTTCTGTAAGGAGTATTTCCCGGTACTTTCAGATCGAAAGAAGCGAAAGATTCTTCTTTTTTAATGATCCGATTCAGTGAAACTCCGTATTCGGAAGCTTCTTTTAAATCCGCCTTGTTCGGACGTCTTGCGCCGATAGAGTTCACGATAGAGTGTTCTGCCGGAAATGCGGCAGCTCCGATTACTTTGAAGCCTCTTTTTTCTACTTCGGTCTTTAATTCTAAAAGTGCATCCTCGTATTCGCGGCATCCGTATGTAGCGACAAGAGCGGCAGGTGTTCCGTTTCCGGAAAAGAGATCAAGATATTTGAGAAAGAGCGCCGGAACACGACCGTAGTATACGGGAATCGCAAACAAGGCAAAATCATTTGGCGCAAATTTTGCGACAGGTTTCAAATCTTTTTTGATCGTAAGGTCAAAAGAGACTGATTTTAAATCGATACTTCTTGCCGTTTCCATAACGACTTTATGAGTCGTTCCCGTAGGGCTGAAATAAATAAGTTTTAATTCGTTCATCTTCATAAATCAACAGACTCCTTTGTAAGTAATATTACAATGATATCATAATACGGATAAAAATGCACGAAGAAATAAATATAGAATATCGAACAAAAGCAATAGTTCAGTCCCCGCCATTCGTAAATTTTGTTTGACCGGAAGGACGGAAAAATATACAATAAATATAACAGCAGTTATTTATAAGGAGGGACATGATTATGAGATGTCAATATTGCGGAAGAGAAATTCCTGATGATTCTGCATTTTGTCCGGAATGTGGACAGCGTCAGGAAGAACTATCGTTTCATGCAGAGCCAAGTTTTGATTCAAAACAGGAATTAAAGCCGGAAGTTTGCCCGGTATGCGGCACTGTGATGGAAGAGGGAGCTTTGTTTTGCCCTGAGTGCGGTACGCCTTATGCACGGTCAGAGCAGCAGAGCGGGACGCAGTTTGAGGATACTGAGGAAATGCCGTATATATCGTCTCCGGAAGAATCTGAGGAATTGTCAAAGGTGCGGGTTGAAGAAGAGTTTGAAGAGTTCGGATCACAAAGAGACGGTCGGGGTGACATGGGCAATCAAGGCAATGTGCCGGATATGCGGCAGTCTTTGGATGAGTCTTATGGGAAGAAAAAGAGCAAAGCGCCGATTATAATCGGTGTGATTATCGGAGGAATTGTTTTAGTTGCTATAGTGATTGCTGTGTTGTTTTTCGTTTTGAAAAAAGAAGATCCGAAACCGTCTTCTGATTCCGTCAACACGGATATTACAGAACCGTCGGAAAATGAGATTTTGAATGATGTAGATTATAACCTGCTCGATGAAGATGAGTTATTCTTTGAAGGTTTTATTAAAAAGACCGAAAATGGCGATTATGTTCTGCGCTTGGAAGAAGAATATACTTTTTACGGAGAAGATTTTTACGGTGAAAAAATTTTGCTGGAAGATGCGAGAAACGTATATATTGATCAATCTGTTCTTCCGGAAGGGATGCTCGACAGCATTAAATCTAATCAGACGATAGAGATAGAAGGACAATTTTATTTTGACAACGATAAGCTTTATATAACACCGTTTGTAATTTGGGATGAATATGGGGAAAACCTGATAGAAGATTTTGAAAAATCAAAAGAGGAGGATGAAGTTTTAAATAAAGATTACATTCTTCCGCAGAGTGCTTCTTATCTTTTAACTGAAAGCGATATTGAAGGAATGGATATCCGCGAGATTAATTATGCCAAAAATGAAATCTATGCGAGACATGGCCGGCTTTTTCAATCGGCTGAACTGCAGAATTATTTTAATAGTAAGAAATGGTATCACGGTACGGTCAGTCCGGAAGAATTTGATAATACGATGCTTTCTGAAATTGAACGGAAAAATGCGGATTTTCTGGCTCAGGTCGAGTTTGGTATGGATCCGAAAGGATATCAGTTGGATGCAGAGTAATTGTTAAAGGATTATAATTATGAAAAAAGGGGTTACATTTTTTGTATTTATGTGTCTTCTTGTTTTCGGTGTTTCGGCGTGCGGCAGGGAAAATGTTTCCGATCCTTCAGAAGGAAAGAAAGCTTCGGCTGAGAATCCCAAAACTACTGATCGGTCATCAGAAGAATCGGAACAAACATCGGAACAAACGGAGGCGGCTGTGAGCGCAGAGGAACATTCAGGACAAACTGACATACAAAAACCGGTAAAAAAAGATATTTTGATCGCGATAGATCCCGGGCATCAAAGCCCGGATATAGATATGAGCGGGCAAGAGCCAAATGCTCCTGGGTCAGGTGATTTTAAACAAAAATCTGCCGGCGGTACTGTCGGCAGATTCACCGGGATACCGGAATATGAACTTAATCTTGAAATCGCATTGATGCTTCGAGATCGTCTGACGGAACAAGGGTATGATGTGATCCTGACGCGGGAAAATAACGAAACAGCTATAAGTAATGCGGAACGAGCCTGTCTTGCAAATGATGCAGGGGCGGAGTTTTCTTTGAGAATTCATGCAAATGGAAGTGAAGATCCATCGGTAAACGGTGCGATGGCTCTGATCGGTTCTGCTGAAAATCCTTATGTAGGCGGAGTTTACGAAGAGAGTTATCGTTTGGCGGAAACGATTTTAAATTGTTATTGCAGTGCGAGTGGGATGCAGAATCTCGGGATTCGGTGTAATGATACGATGACAGGGATCAACTGGAGTCAGATACCGGTTGTGATATTAGAAATGGGATTTATGACGAATCAACAAGATGATACAAACATGTCGGATGCCGCCTATCGGGAGTTGATGGTCGATGGAATTGTAGATGGGATCAATGCATATTACGGGTTTTGATTTCTTTAGATATTTTTATGTGACGGAGTAAAAATAAGTATGAGACGAAAAGTTTTCAGATACAGTTTCTTATGCGCGCTCTTGTTTGTTTTTGTGACGGCGGTTTTTATGTTCACTGCCTGCGGCAAGGAAGAAACTGTAAAAGAAAAGGAAGAGAACAAAAAAGAAAACAAGGAAGAGATTGTGATTAAAAAAGATGATATTGAAGATGCAGAAGAAGTCGGATCATCTGATCCGGAACTGGAAGAGGAAGCCGCGTTTCCTATTTTAAATGACTTAATTGATCAGATACAGTTGACGGCGGCGCCGCTTGAAAGTACCGGAGCTTCGGTTTCTGTATATGCAGAAAATCTTTCTGACGGAGCGAGGGCATCGGTCAACAGCAGTCAGATGCCAGCGGCAAGTTTAATCAAGCTTTATATTGCGGGATGTGTATACGAACAGATGGATTTTGTGAAAGAACAGGAGGTTTACGCAGGAGAAACAGAAGAACTTTTGCGTCTGATGATTACGGTAAGCGACAATGACGCGGCAAATGAGCTTGTTCGTAAGCTTGGTTTTGGGGATGCTTCGGCGGGAATGGAAGTTGTGAATGAGTTCTGTCGGTTGCACGGTTTTGCAGATACTCATATGGGAAGGCTGCTTCTTGCACCGAATGATATGGATGATAATTATACTTCTGTCAACGACTGCGGAAAGTTTCTGCGGGAAATGAACGGAAATGTGCTGGTTGGATCGGAAAAACTTCTTGATCTGATGCGGCAGCAGGAACGTACGGGGAAGATCCCGGCAGGAGTGCCGGAAAATATTGAGACTGCAAATAAGACAGGGGAACTTTCCGATGTGGAAAATGACGCGGCAATTATATTTGGTGAAAACGGAGCATATACAGTTTGTGTGATGATGAGCGGTTTATCTGATACTTCTGCCGCAAGATCTGTTATCCGAGAGATTTCGGCGCAGATTTATGAGTATATGTGTCCGTGACAGGAATATTTTGATTTTGACTGCGGGATATTATTTTCGGATATATATTAGGAAATGGTAAAAAGAGATTGTAAAGAGATTGTGAAAAGATCATAGGAGAAATAAAAAAAGGTTCTGACCGAATTTTATGTTTGACTTGTATCCGAAGTTTCAGGATGCAGATCGTTCGGGCAGAACCTTTTATTATAATGTTAAATGATTAAATTAATCCGTTGTAACGATTGTATGCCATACAGATGCTGTTTGTATTTTTAATAACGATATTCATTGCAATAAACGGTCCGATGAAACAGAGGAAAGAACCAAAAAGAAGCCATAATAAAATAGTAGTACCGTTTTCTGTAAATGACAGACCGTAACGAGGTGCGTTTGCTGCAAGGCGGTTTCCAAGAGAATACTGCCACCACCAACTGTAAATTCCGCAAGTGAGGATGGAAAGCAGGATGAACTGTAATAATCCGCCTGTTGATTTTCCGTCTCCGGCACATGCAGTATTAACATCGCGGGCAACTGTGTATATAAAGTAATAACTGTAAATTCCGCATGTAAGAATCGAAAGAACGATATAACCGAGCAGTCCGCGGTCGGTTTTCAGTGGCGTAACACCCGGTCCTGAATAGTTCGGACCGGAACTTTGATAGTTGTAATTTGGTCCCTGGTTATTGTAGTTTGTTCCTTGATTGTTGTAGTTTGTACCCATGTTTTGCCCCTCATAGTTTGTGCTGCCGGCTTGTGATTCGCAGTTTGTCTTGCTACTTTGATTCATATGATCTGTTCCGGCGTTTTGATAGTTGTTTTCTTTATTTGTATTGCCCTGCGCTGTTTTGGATGTCTGACTGCTGCGGGCAGATCCGCCGATGGCTCCTGCGATATTTGATAAATCCGGCGTCGATCCTGAGAGATGCAGGAGCGTATAAGTGATGCCGACAACCGCCGCCATAATGGTTAACGTTAATAATAAAGAAGATAAGATCCAGAAAAATGTATCAAAAGAAAAATAATATCTGAAGCTTCGGAACATAGATGTAATAAATTCAATGATTCCGCACAGCGCTATGATTGCCGCTAATCCGCTTAAGATTACGAAAAATGTTTTGATCCTCTGTTTTTCTTTTGAAAGTGCGATCATTACCAATACTGCCGCTATTCCTGCATAACATACCATGTTAAGAAGATTTCCCAGACCTTGCATGATGAGGCTGTAAGAAAAATTCTGAATGCCTGAGAGCAGATTGCGGAAAGCCATAACGAAGCAGGGTGCTGCTAAAATGAAAAAGCCGATCTGTAAAAATTTCTTCGTTTCACCTAAGCCGCCTGCTGATGCTGTTTGAAAGCGGTCTTCTGTATTGTTTTTAAAAGTTTCTCTGTTTGTTTCTGGTGTTTTGCTTGTTTTTGTACCGTAAGCTGTTTCTGCGTTTGTGTTCGCAGTGGTTTCATAAGCTGTTTCTGCTGTTTTGTTTTCAGCAGAATTATGCGGCGGCTCAGTTTTGCTACCGCAATACGGACAAAACTTTGACGTGTCTGAAATTTCTCTTCCGCATGTCTTGCATTGCATATAAAATTCCTCCCCGTTTCCTTTATTTTTTTGTAAAAAGTTGAGAAATCAATGAAAAGACCGCTCCTTTTTCCGGTTGGAAGACAACGATAGAATCGGATGTATCCAACATTCGTAAGATGTATACTGTCAAAAACAGGATGCAGGCAGTTATAAGCAGGAGTTTCTGGATTTTTTTTGGTATATTGTCCCAAAATAGAAACAGAATAATTCCTATCGGTAAGATCCAAAAAAGCGGGTGATATCGGAAAGCCCCTGCAAAGTCCATGTGCAGTACGCAAAACCATGCTCTTGACATTCCGCATCCGGCACAGGAAATCCCGGTTAGGAAACGAATCGGACAGGTGATTCCAAATACCGATTCTAAAATAAGATAAAACACTGCGATTGTAAAAAGTGCGCTTATATTCTGCCGTTTTTTCATGTTGATTTCTCCCTTGTTTTTTAGTTTACAATAGCTGAAAAATATTGTCAATCGGTGTACATAATTGTGGACATATGATGTAACAGTTCAGCGCATACAGATGTCTGCCGGCAAAAACATGCAAGCATGTTTTGGGCTTTTCGTACATTGTATGGCTGAACCGTTAGCATATGTCAGAATATGGCCGTGAAGAAAGTTGAAATTCCTTATTGTTTGTATTATTGTAGATAATAGAAAGTAAAGATATGAAATCGCATCTAAAGAGAAGGACTTGACAGTCTGTGTGATCGGATCACTGCAGGAACGGAGGGATGACAGATGATGATGTTTGTTATGTTTTTGATCGTGAATGTAGGTACAATCGGTATTTTTTACGGTGTTTACGGAACGAAACGTAAGTATGAGGAAGGGATGCTTATGGGAGTGCATTTGCCGGGTTCGGCGGCTGAAAGCGAAGAAGTAAAAATGCTTATGAAAAAATATCGTATATGGACTAAATGGTTTTATGCTTTCAATTTACTGGCGGGAATTGCGGTGTGCGGACTTTGTTTCTGGTATATTTCGGTCTTTATGATTGTGTGGAGCATATGGCTTGCACAGGTGTGCGTCGGAGCGATTCTTCTATTATATAGAACACACAGAAAATTATATGATCTGAAAGTGAAAAACGGCTGGATCGGGAGCGGCGGAAGCAAGATTATGACGGCAGATTTGGCAGTTTGTACAAAAGTATCCGAACAATCGGAGAGAATGGGAATTTCTCCGTTGTGGCATATTGTGCTTTGCGGACTGGTTGTTCTGCCGTGTTTATTGCCGAAAGTAAGACTATATTTAAAAGCGTCGGAAGAAGGATGGATTTTGTTTTTCTGCGGGCTTACGTTTAATCTTGTGTTTGCGGTTGTGCATATGGTTATACTCAGAACGCAAAACAAGATATATAGCGAGGACTCGGATGTAAATCTGGCAGTGAACCGAATGCAGAAAAATGTTTGGTCGTGGCTGTTGATCGCCGGAAGTTTTTTTAATACTGCAGCGTATCTTTGGATAGCATATTTTATGGATGAGAAAATGTGGATCGAATCAAAAGTGTACGTTGTATACATTGTACTTGAAAGTATTCCGATTTTTGTTTTCGTGACCGGAGCTTTCTATCAATATAGAAAAAGAGCCCGGATTTTGAAAAATAATAAAATGCCGCTTTATGTTGATGACGACATTTATTGGAAAAACGGATGGTACAGCAATCCGAACGATAAACGATTGATCGTGCAGGATTGGGCATGCTCTTTTAACTATACGACGAATATGGCGCACCCGGCGGGAAAAATTTCTCTTGTGGCAGGAGTAGTTATCACGGTCGTATGTCTTGTGTGGGGATGTATAACTATGATCCGAATTGATTTTACGCCTATGGCAGTTGTTGTCGGATCTGATAAAATAGAAATTACATCCGGTTATTCTGATATGGAAATAGATTTTGATGAAATACAAAATATAGAACTTCTGTCAACGCTTCCGGATGATGAATATAAACGAGTGAATGGATCTGCTGATAGTCAAAAGAAGATCGGAAAGTTCAGAGGGAAGAAAACAGGAAAATGCCGCTTGTATATTTATGTAGGGAGTGCGCCGGTTTTGCAGATAAAGACTTCGGATGAAATTGTGTTTATCAACAGCGAAGAAAAGAATACTGCAGAGAAATGGTACGAACAGATTGTACAAGAAAAAAACAGAGTGCGCTCTTGATTTTTAAAAACGGCGGTATTATAATGTCTTAAAGAAAGAAGTGATTGTTTTCTAAAATGGAGGAATGGAGGCGCTTTATTATGGAAAAGAAAAATCTTGACTGGGCAAATATAGGATTTCAATATGTACAGACAGATAAGAGATATGTTGCAAATTATAAAGACGGAAAATGGGATGAGGGAACGCTTACAGAGGATGCTAACATTGTAATGAATGAATGTGCCGGAGTGCTTCAATATGCACAGACTGTATTTGAGGGAATGAAAGCGTATACGACAGAAGATGGACGTATCGTTACCTTTCGCCCGGATCTGAATGCGGCGCGCATGGTGGATTCGGCAAAACGTTTGGAAATGCCGGTCTTTCCGGAAGACCGATTTGTTGATGCGATCGTGCAGACGGTTCGGGCAAATGCCGCTTATGTTCCGCCTTATGGTTCAGGCGCTTCATTATATATCAGACCATATATGTTTGGGATTAATCCTGTAATCGGAGTAAAGCCTGCAGATGAATATCAGTTCAGAGTGTTTACAACACCTGTAGGTCCGTATTTTAAAGGTGGTGCAAAACCGATTACGATCTGTGTATCTGATTTTGATCGGGCAGCTCCTCGCGGAACGGGTCATATTAAGGCGGGGCTTAATTATGCAATGAGTCTTCATGCGATTGTTACGGCTCATGCAAACGGATTTGATGAAAACATGTATCTTGATTCGGCAACGAGAACAAAAGTGGAAGAAACGGGAGGCGCAAACTTTATTTTCGTAACAAAAGATAATAAAATTGTAACACCTCATTCAGATACGATTCTTCCGTCTATTACAAGAAGATCTATTATGTATGTAGCGGAACACTATCTTGGTCTTGAAGTAGAAGAAAGAGATGTTTATTTTGATGAAGTAAAAGATTTTGCCGAGTGCGGTCTGTGTGGAACGGCAGCAGTAATTTCACCGGTCGGAAAAGTGGTAGATCACGGCAATGAAATCTGTTTCCCGAGTGGAATGGAGAAAATGGGACCGATCACTCAGAAATTATATGAGACGTTGACCGGAATCCAGATGGGACATATCGAAGCTCCGAAAGGATGGCTGAAAGTAATCGAATAATAAAAAGTGAAGCATAAAAAGCAATTATAAAAACAGTTCTGTGACCGGGGTGACCGAAGCAGGCTGTTTTTTGCTTATTTTTAGAGCGATATTTATAACTGAAAAGAAGCGGTAAAATAGGTAATTGTTTGAATTGTCTGAAATAAATAAAAAACAAGAAAAACATTGACAATTACTGTCGTACATGATAGGATATCACTTGTCGCTGATGACAGATATTCAAAATACACAAACCTGCTTTTGGAGACGCGGAGGCGGAACAGCCAAAGAATAGGGTGTGAGGGATGAATAGAAAGAGACAACAGAAAAACTTCTCTGAAAACGCGGAGGCGGAAGATTAGAAAGTGAAAAAAGTTGTTGACAATATCACGGCGATGTGGTAATCTGTTAAAGCTGTCGCTTGAGCGGTCAGCAAAAAATAAAAAAGTTCTTGACAAACGATAAAGCTTTTGATAAAATATA